>Ga0181533_1001068_pt1 | contig 35932 bp, 29 predicted proteins | sample PEATcosm2014_Bin_45_FD_119772 | JGI IMG/M metagenome (GOLD analysis project Ga0181533, IMG submission 119772) | Peatland microbial communities from MTU Mesocosm Facility, Houghton, MI, USA - PEATcosm2014_Bin11_60_metaG | ecosystem: Environmental > Terrestrial > Soil > Wetlands > Peat | place...
CGCGCAACAAGTCCTTCGCTTTTTGGATCAGGACGTCGCGGCCCACGTCTGAGATCGCGTTGGTCAGCGGAATCTGCTTCGGGCAGGCCTCCACGCAATTCTGCGCAAAGCCGCACTCCTGGATGCCGCCGTCGCCGGCCAGGGCGCGGAGACGGTCTTCCTTGAAGACCTTGCCGGTGGGGTGATTGTTGAAGAGCTTGACCTGGGCGATGGTGGCCGCGCCGACGAAGCCGGTAAGCTCGTTGAACTGCGGGCAAACATCCATGCAGCAGCAGCAGGAGATGCAGTTCGAGAGCGGGTAGTTGGCTTCCTGCTGCTGGGGGAAGACGCGGGGGCCGGAGCCGAGGTCATAGGTGCCGTCGACCGGGACCCAGGCCTTGACGGCCATGAGGTTTTCAAAAAGCACGTTGCGATCGACCTGGAGATCGCGGACCAACGGGAACTTGGAGAGCGGCTCGACGCGGATGGGCTGCTCGAGATTGTCAACCAGGGCGGAGCAGGCCATGCGGGCCTTGCCGTTGATGCGCATGGCGCAGGAGCCGCAGATTTCTTCAAGACAATTGGAGTCGTAGGTGATGGGGGTGGTGGGGCGGCCGTCGGCGGTGACGGGGTTGGCGGCGATCTCCATCATGGCGGAGACGACGTTCATGCCGGGGCGCCACTCGAGCTCGAAGTTTTCCCAGATGGCGGGAGCATCGGGGCTGGCCTGGCGCTTGATTTCGAATGCTACGGTTCTGGTTGCCATGATCCCTTTCTCGTAAAGGCTCTCAGTAGTTTCGGCCTTTCCCTCAGGGGCTAAAGCCCACGGTCATAAAGCTCATCTTGCGGCACGAGTAAACTCGTGCCCTGATACAAAACTATTTGGTTGCGTCGTAACGGCGCGGGCGGGGCTTGATGTACTGGGTATCGACTTCTTCGTATTCGAAGCGCGGGCCTGCGGCCGAGCCGGTGAAGCTGGCCTTGGTGGTCTTGAGAAACTCCTCGTCGTTGCGGTCAGGGAATTCGGGTTTGTAGTGGGCGCCACGGGACTCGTCGCGGAGGAGCGCGCCAAGGACGACAGTGCGGGAGAGCTCAAGCATGTTTTTCAACTGGCGGGCGAAGGCGAAGCTGGTGTTGGCCCACTGGCTGCGGTCGCTGAGGTTGATCTTTTTGTAGCGGTCGATGAGTTCGACGATCTTCTCGTCGGCCTGCTTGAGGCCCTGGTTGTAGCGGATGACGGTGGCGTGCTCGGTCATGGTTACCCCAAGTTCGCGCCAGAGCTTGAAGGGGTTCTCCGTGCCTTCGTTCTTGAGCAGCTTGGCGTTGATCTCGGCCTGCCGGGCGAGTTCGGTCGCATGACCGCAATCTCCGCCCGGGCAATCCAGGCCGTGCGTGTAATTAAGCGCATTCGGTCCCGCGCGGAATCCGCCAAAGATGCAACTGACGAGGGAGTTTGCGCCGAGACGGTTGGCGCCGTGGTACTGGTACTCGCACTCGCCGGCGGCGAAGATGCCGGGGATGTTGGTCATCTGGTTGAAGTCGACCCAGAGGCCGCCCATGGTGTAGTGCACGCCGGGGAAGATCTTCATGGGGACGTCGCGGGGGTCGTCGCCGACGAACTTCTCGTAGATTTCGAGAATGCCTTCGAGCTTGCGGTTGAGGGTGGCGCGGTCGATGTGAGTGAGGTCGAGATAGACCATGGGCTGGCCGTCGAGGCCCAGGCCCAGCTCGTAGACCACCTTGTGGATGGCGCGGGTGGCGACGTCGCGGGGAACGAGGTTCCCGTACTTCGGAAACCACTCCTCGAGGAAGTAGAAGCGCTCGGACTCGGGAATCTGCTTGATGGGACGCTTGTCGCCGGCGATGCGAGGGACCCAGACGCGGCCGCCCTCGCCGCGGGCCGACTCCGACATGAGGCGCAGCTTGTCTTCTCCCGGGATGCAGGTGGGGTGGACCTGAATGAACTCGCCGTTGGCGTAGTATGCGCCTTGCTGAAAAATGGCCGACTGCGCGGAGCCGGTGCAGACGACGGAGTTGGTGCTCTTGCCGAACAGTGCGCCGACGCCGCCGGTGGCGAGGATAATGGCGTCGGCGGGAAAGCTGCGGAGCTCCATGGAGCGCAGGTCGAGGGCGGTGATGCCGCGGGCTGCGCCCCTGGAGTCGAGGACGGCGGAGAGAAACTCCCAGCCCTCGTACTTCTTCACATGTCCGGTGGACTCGTGGCGGCGGACCTGCTCGTCGAGAGCGTAGAGAAGTTGTTGGCCGGTGGTGGCTCCGGCGAAGGCGGTGCGGTTGTAGAAGGTGCCACCGAAGCGGCGGAAATCGAGCAGGCCCTCGGGGGTGCGGTTGAAGGGCACGCCCATGCGGTCGAGGAGGTCGATGATGGCGGGCGCGGCCTCGCACATGGCCTTGACGGGGGTCTGGTTGGCGAGGAAGTCGCCGCCGTAGACGGTGTCGTCGAAGTGCTTGTCGGTGGTGTCGCCCTCGCCCTTTAAATTTTTTGCCGCGTTGATGCCCCCTTGCGCGCAGACGGAGTGAGAGCGCTTGACGGGGACGATGGAGAAGAGATCGACGGTGCCGCCGGCTTCAGCGATCTTGATGACTGCCGCGAGGCCTGCCAGGCCTCCGCCAACGACGATGATTCTGGGTGCTGCCATGGAGTCTTCCTTGTACCTTTCAGCCAGTTGTCTTGGCGCACTTCGGCCGGCGCTAAACCCCAAACTGCCGCAGATGATGGTCCAGATGCTTGTAGTTCAATTCCGCCCACTCCGTTGGGGTCAGCGGCCCGAAAAAGCTGTGCGGATGCCGCGTGCATCCCGCCGGGCCGCCCGCCGCAAAGCGGTCAATCAACCCGCGCAGCCGTTGTCTCTCCGCTTCGAAGTCCCGATCGTCGCTCACCAAGAAGCTCTTGTCCGTGGGCATGTTGTGGGCCGTCGGCTTCTCGCTCAAAATGCTCGATTTGGCGAGTCGCCCAAAGAGCCGTCCAATGAAACTGCGCGGCGGAGATTTCAGGCCCACCGACACCTCCAACGCGGAGGAGCAGTGCGCCAGCGCCTGCGCCGGATTCATCTTGCCCCACTGCCGCTCGCTGTCCGGTCGCAACCGTACCAACCGCTCCCTTACTTCCTCCGCGGTTGCCGCTTCAAAGAGATTCTTCATATGAAATCAGCCCCAGTAGCCGCGGGGGCTATCAAGATGGAGACAGCCGGAGACGCATCCTCGGGCGCGTTCTTGTAGTTGGGTCCGACGAAGGCCCAGATGCTGGCCAGGCCGATGACCACGAGCACGATTCCCAGAGCGGCGCAGACGTAGCCGAAGCGCTTGCGGGCGGTGGCGCCGGGGGTGATGCCCCACTTGGCCGCGAAGAGCCAGATGCCGTAAGAGAAGTGCCAGCAGATGGCGATCATGGCGACGATGTAGACGGCCAGCATCCAGGGGTTGGCCAGTTCATGCTGTACCTTGGCGAAGGCGGCGTAAGGGTGCTCAGGAAGCTGCACGCCCATGAAGCGCTGCCGGAGGACGTGCTGTCCGATGTAGAGGATGGCGATGAGGCCGGTATAGCGCTGGGCGGTGTACATCCAGTTGCCGGCCCAGGGGTAGTAGACCAGATTGGACTTGCCGCGCAGCCAGATATAGACGCCATACAGGCCGTGATAGAGGATGGGCAGGAAGATGAAGGTCCACTCGAGGACACGGACCAGGGGCAGGCTGTTGAGGAACTTGACCTGGGCTCCGTAGGCGGCGGGGCCTTTGAGGGCCTCGAAGTTGGAGAGCAGATGCTCGAGGAGGAAGGCGCCGATGGGGACTACGCCGAGCAGCGAGTGCAGCTTGCGGAAGAGGAAGGTGTTTCCCTGGGCGGCGCGCAGGGGCTGGACGCCGCGGCTGACGGTGGGCGCGGCAGGTTGTTGAGCAGTTGCCATGACGGTGTCGGCTCCTAAAGGCTCCGGGGTACAGTGGATGAACTCCGGTTTCCGGGGCAAGTTCCGGGATAAGGCGATTTCAATTTGATGGACTTGGACGATTTGTCTTGTTTCAGATGCATTATTGGAGGCGCAGACCACCCCCGTCAACCCGCTCCGTGGGGTTTGATGTTTGCGTTCCGCTCTTTTGATCCTTTGGAGGAGATTTGTGGGAGGGTCAGAGGCCCAGCATGGGCAGCAGGGCTTGGATGGCGCGGCCGCGATGGCTGAGGGAGAGCTTGGTTTCAAGGTCGAGTTCGGCCATGGAGCGGTCGAGGGTGGGCAGGTAGAAGAGCGGATCGTAGCCAAAGCCGCCGGTGCCGCGGGGAGCTTCGAGGATGAGGCCCTCGACTGTGCCCTGGGCGGTATGGAAGGGCTGGCCGTCGCGGGCAGCGACCAGGACGCAAAGGTAGCGAGCAGTGCGCTGGGCCGGAGGAATACCGGCAAGGCGCTGCAGGAGGATCATGTTGTTCCAGACGTCGGTGTTGTCGTTGGCGTCGGGCGAGTCGACCAGGCCGGAATCGGCGGCAAAGCGCGCCGAACGGACGCCGGGAGCGCCATGGAGGGCGTCCACTTCGAGGCCGGAGTCGTCGGCCAGGACCAACTGGCCGGGAGCGAAGCGGGAGTAATAGACGGCTTTGAAGGTTGCGTTGGCGGCAAAGGAGGCGCCGTTTTCCTCGGGGGCGGGGATGGTGGCGAGCGCGGGCAGTGGATCGATGGTGATGGAATGGGCCTGGGCGGCGGTGCGGAAGTCACGGAGCTTGCCCTGGCTGGAGGTGGCGGCGTAAAGGCGGAGGGCCATGGGGAGAGTGTAACGGGCGGGGGGGATGGGGTTTAAGCAGATCAGCCACTCCGTGAGTCAGCAGGTCGGCGAGTCAACGGGCGTGTGCGGCGATTCGCGGAAGCGGCTTTCGGGGTTTAGCGCGAACGGTGAGAATCGGTGTTGCAATGGAAAAGGAACTGAGGGGTCACTGGCCAGCCCGCACGAATAATGCAGATTGGCCGAGATCGCCGACGGGAAGTGATCTTTGACAAAGGAACTCTGGTTTGTTTAAGGTTCTCCGGTCTGGAAAATATTTCATTTGATAAATTCATGGCAATGGACGCATCGTGGGGCGGGCTGCTTTTCGAAGCGGGTCAGCAGGCCGCACAATGGACAGGTTTCCTTTGAGGGGCGAGTGAGAGAGATGAAAAAGAGAATCGTGGGCTGGATGGCGTGGGGATTGGTTGTGGGAGCGGCGGCGGCACCGATGGCGGCGGGGGCGGTTGCGGCTCAAGTGGGGCCGGCGGAGTTGCGCGTGGACGAATTGAAGACGCCGCTGGGGATAGACGATCCGGCGCCGCGGTTCTCATGGCAACTGCAGGACCCGGCGCGGGGCGCGAAGCAGACGGCGTATGAGGTGCTGGTTGCCTCACGGGCGGAGTTGCTCGAGCAGGGCAAAGCGGACGTTTGGGATAGCGGTCGGATTGAGTCGGGCGCGTCTTTGAATGTGCGCTATCAAGGGCCGGCGGTTCAGCCCAGTACGCGTTACTTCTGGATGGTGAAGGTGTGGGATGCGGCGGGGAAGCCGTATGCCGAGAGCGGGACGAGCTGGTGGGAGACGGGCCTTGTGAAGCAGGAGGCCTGGCGCGGCGGGTGGATCGGCTACGAGAGGGCGGAGGAGGATGCGGTGCGCCACGCGCCGGCCGCGTGGATTACGAGCCCGGATGCGAAGGCTCTGGATGCCGAGAAGCTGGCGGAGCAGCATATTGCGTACCGCGCGACGGTGACGCTGAAGAAGCCGGCGACGCGGGCGGCGCTTTACGCTACGGGGCAGGATACGGTTGCGGCCTGGGTGAATGGAGCGCAGGTGCTGACCGCTTCCCCGTTTCCGGCGTGGAAGCAGATGCCGTGGAAGAAGTTTGTGCGCGCGGACGTGACGGGAAAGCTGAATGCCGGCGCCAATACGATCGCGATCGAGACGGTGCATTATGTGGCCAATCCCAACGGAATGGCGACGGCCGACGCGCCGCCTATGATTGCCACGCTGGTGGTGGAGTACGCGGACGGAACGACGGCGACGTTTGTGAGCGGGACGGATTGGAAGACAGCGATTGATGCGGCGGCGGGCTGGCAGCAGAACGGGTTTAACGAGTCGGGATGGAAGACGGCGGTGGTTTGGCAGCAAGCGCAGGGGCCAAGGAGCCAGCCGCTGGGGCACCCGTGGATTCCGGACTCTGTGAAGGCGTTGCGGCACACATTTGAGGTGGGTAAGCCGGTGAAGTCGGCGCGGCTGTATGCGACGGCGCTGGGAGCCTACGAGGTGTTTTTGAACGGCAAGCGGGTAGGCGACGATGTGCTGGCGCCGGGATGGACGGATTATCGCGAGCATGTGAAGTATCAGACCTACGACGTGACTGCGCTGGTCGAGAGCGGGAAGAATGCGATTGGGGCGCTGCTGGCGCCGGGATGGTATGAGACGCCGCTGGAGTGGTTCCAGCAGGCGAACAATTATGGCGATACGCCGCCGGCGCTGAAGGCCCAGTTGCGCATCGAACATGCGGACGGCAGCGTGGAGTGGGTGGCGACGGACGCAAGCTGGCGGGCCGGCACGACGGAGATTCTGCATTCGGAGATTTACGACGGCGAGAGCCAGGACGCGCGGCGGAAGCAGGCGGGCTGGGATACGGCGGCGTTCGATGCGGGAAGCTGGAAGAATGCGATTGGGATCGAGCCGAAGCCGGTGGCGATCGAGGCGCAGGATTATCAATCGATTCGCGTGGAGCGGACGCTGAATGCGAAGACTGTGACGGAGCCGAAGCCCGGCGTGTGGGTCTACGACTTCGGACAGAACTTTTCCGGAGTGGAGCGGCTGCGCGTGGAGGGGCCGGCGGGAACGGATGTGCGGCTGCGGTTTGTGGAGATTGTAAACGCGGATGGGACGATTTATACCGACAACTTGCGTACGGCCAAGGCGACGGACCACTTTATTCTGAGCGGCAAGGGAATGGAGGAATTCACGCCGCAGTTCACGTTTCATGGCTTTCGCTACGTTGAGCTGACGGGGCTGCCCACTGCGCCGGGCAAGGACGCGGTGAGTGGGTTAGTCTTCCACACCGATGCTCCGTTTACCACGAAACTCGAAACCGGGAGCGCGATGATCAACCAACTTTGGAGCAATATTCTATGGGGCCAGCGATCGAACTTTGTGGGGGTGCCTTCGGACTGCCCGCAGCGGGACGAGCGGCTGGGGTGGATGGGGGACGCGGAGGTCTTCTGGCGCACTGCCGCGTACAACATGGACCTGGCGGCCTTCTCGCGGAAGTTTGGCGGAGATATGCGCGGGACGCAGGCGGGCACGCCGTACTACGGCATTTACTCGCCGGGAACCGTGTCGCCGAATGCGGGCTTCGGGGCAGGCTGGAGCGATGCAGGGGTGATCATTCCGTGGACGTCGTGGCTGCAGACGGGCGACACGAGCGTGATTGAACAGAACTGGGGCGCGATGGAGAAGTATCTGAATGCCATCGAGGCGGCTAATCCCGACGGGCTGTGGACGCACGAGGCGGGGATACCGTTTGGAGACTGGCTGTCGCCGGAGGGAAAGACGGATTACGCGCTGATCGCTACGGCGTATTGGGCGTATGACGTGACGCTGATGCGGCAGATGGCCCACGCGACGGGACGCGCGCAGGAGGAAGAGAGGTATGCGCGTCTGTTCGAGAAGATTCGCGCGGCGTTCGAGAAAAAGTTTGTTCACGACGACGGGTTTGTGGCCGGGGCGGACAACGGCCCCTCGCCGTTTGGCCAGATCAACAATCCCAACGCCAAGAGCAACGGTGGCGCCACACAGACCGGGTATGTGCTGGCGCTGCACATGAACCTGTTGCCGGAGAGCCTGCGCGCGGCTGCGGCACAGAAATTGGCGGACAAGATCCAGGCCAACCACGGTTTGCTGGGGACGGGGTTTCTGGGCACGCCGTATTTGCTGGAAGAGTTGACCAAGAGCGGGCACGCGAAGCTGGCCTACCAACTGCTGCTGAACACCGAGTATCCGTCGTGGGGCTACCTGGTGGGGCACGGGGCCACGACGATGTGGGAGCGGTGGAACGGCGACCAGATGAAGGACGATCCGAGCATGAACTCCTATAACCACTATGCGTACGGCGCGGTGGCCGACTGGATTTACCGCTATGCGGCCGGCGTGGATGCGACGCCGCTGGACGCGGGCTTTCACACCGTGGTGCTGCATCCGGAGTTTGACGCGCGGCTGGGGAGCGTGCGGTTCGATTATGCCTCTGCGTATGGCACGATCCATTCCGATTGGAGCGTGAAGGGAACGACGGCCGAGTGGCATGTGACTCTTCCCGCCAATACCACGGGTTGGCTGAGCCTGAGCGCGGGCGAGGCAGCGAAGTACAAGCTGGAGGGCGGTCCGCTGACGGAGAACAAGCTGGCCAGGGCAATAACTCGCGGCGGGCAGAGCGGGTTTGAGTTAGGGGCGGGAAGTTACACTTTTGAGGTCGAGCTTTCGCAAGGGACTATCTAAATGCAAGGCTGAAACCCGACTGCCGGGAGAATATGGCATGTGGCGGCAGGCCAAAGAAGGGACAAAGAGTCTTGTCAATAATCGCTGGGATCGGATGGCACATGGTGGGCGCGGCATCCGCCGCGTCGTTCTATGCTCCCATTGGGAAGGTGAAGAAATGGTCCTGGGAGACTACCTGGGCCGTGGCCGGAATCTTTTCCTGGATACTGCTGCCAATTTCGGTGAGCCTTCTCCTGCTTCCCGACTTTCACGCCTTCTATGCATCGATCGATGCGCATGTGCTCTTGAAGGTCGCGCTTTTTGGAGCCATGTGGGGTGTGGGCAATGTGAGTTACGGCCTCACCATGCGCCACCTTGGGATTTCCCTGGGCGTCGGCGTGGCCATCGGCGTTGTGCTCGTCGTGGGTACGCTGATGCCTCCACTGCTGCACGGGCAGGGCGGGGTTCTGTTTGCAACCAAGGGCGGTCAGTTGACCATGGCCGGCGTGCTGGTTGCCCTGATTGGAGTGGCGATCGTCTCCTATGCCGGCCATCAGAAAGAGGTGCAACTGCATGGGGCGCCCAGGGAGTTCAACCTGAAGCTGGGGATATCTCTCGCAGTTCTGTGCGGAATCTTTTCCTCGGGCATGGCGTTTGCCATCGACGCGGCGGAACCAATGAAAGCCGCGGCGCTTCGCCTGGGCGTGAACCCGCTGTATGCGGCGCTGCCGAGTTATGTATTCATCATGGGCGGCGGCGCGGTGGTCAATATGAGTTACTGTTTCATCCGCCTGGGCGTGCTGAAGAGGATTTCCCTGCGGGACGATCTCAAGCAGCCTCGGGGAACGCTGGCGAAGAATGCAGCTATGGCAGCGACCGGGGGAATCATGTGGTATTTCCAGTTCTTTTTTTACGCCTGGGGCCAGGCCAACATTCCGCAACGGCTATCGTATGTGAACTGGATGCTGCACATGAGCGGCTATGTTCTGTTCGCCGGTATTGTCGGTCTCGCGCTGGGCGAGTGGGCCGGTATAAGCGGCAGGCCGCTTCGTCTCCTTTGGGCCGGCATGATCATCATCATCGCGGCGGCGAATCTCGTTGGGCTGGGGATGGCGTCGTAACCACCTGCGGTGGAACCCAATAGCCAACCACGTTGAGATTGTGTTTGGCGAGCAGCTGGGATGCGTTGCGGAATCGCGATTCGAGGGCCGAAACCCTTCCCGGCACAGCATGATAAATGTCAAGCGCATAGACGCGGTTGCCTTCCGCATGAACCTGAATACTGTGCATCCATTGAGCGGTAAGGAGCGACCCAACGGCAAAGGAGACAAGGGCGGTTACACAAAGACGCCAACCTCTGGATCTCCACTGGGGGAAGAGAGATGAATCTGGCTCTTGGGTTGTATTTATGGACTGATCCTCCTATGCGTTTCGACAAGCAAGAATCGATACGGCGCCATCTCTGTTCTTTTGCATCCCGCAATACAGGTCCAGTCTAAGACGCCGAGGCAAGACTCAAGTTCTGGCCCCCGAAGCAGACCAGTTCTACGCCGGAGCCTTATTCGTACCTGAGCGCCACCATGGGATCCACTTTGGCTGCGCGGCGAGCCGGGATGTAACTGGCGAAGACGGCAACAACGATGAGAAGCACCGAGACGGCGGCGAAGGTGAGCGGATCGTTCTGCTTGACGCCGTAGAGCAGAGTCGATAGGAAGCGTGTGGCCGCCAGCGCGCTGGCAATTCCGATGCTCACGCCAACCAGCGTCAACATCACTCTCTGGCCGAGAATGAGTTTCAGAACATCGCCTGTCTGTGCCCCAAGCGCCATCCGAATGCCAAGTTCGTGGGTGCGCTGGGATACCGAATAGGCGATCACGCCGTAGAGCCCCACAATCCCCAGCAGCAGCGCCATGCCGCCTGCCAATGCCAGCATCACAAGTGCGAATGAGGTGCGCGCCATCGACTTCGTGTAGTAGTAGTCGAGCGTGTGGACTTCCGCCAGCGGAAGACTGGAGCTAATCGACCACACTGCTTGCTTGATCTCATTCACCAGACCTTCCGAACCGGCGCGCGGACTGCGGACGGCATTGGCCATGTTGGCGCAGGCAATGAACAGCACCAGGGCGATGCCCCCCATCAGAACCCACAGGACCTTATTCACGTCACCGATCACTTCCTGCTTCAGAGTCTTCAGGTTTGGCTCCATGCGCAGCTCTTCAAACTGTTTGAGACTAAAACCCGGAGGCAAAGCGAAGCTGCGAAGCACGATCGGAATCATGCGAGCCACGTCGGCGTTGGCTTCAGCCAACGTAGCGCCCGGCTTGAGGCGAGCGATCGCCGGGAAGAGATAATTTCCCAGGGTTGTGCTTGCCCGATCCAGCTTCAAGGGCAGGAAGAGGGCGAGATTGGTCCTGTCCAGAAACTGAAAATCTCTTGGCAACACGCCGATAATCACGTGCGGCGCGCCGTTGACATCGATGGTTTTCCCGATTACCGAGCGGTTGTTGCCGAACCTGCGCTGCCAATAGCCATAAGTGAGCATTACCGTCTCTGCACTGCCAGGCGAATCGTCGGCCCGCGTGAAAGGACGTCCGAACAGAGGCGCGATCCCCAAAACTGGAAGGAGGCCATCAGTCACGCGAGCGGCCAATACGTGCTCCGGCTCTTCGAGACCGGTGACGTTCGCCGGCACGCCGGTGGAATTCATTCCCAGGGCATAAAGACCGATGTCCTGGAAGGTGCGGCTCTGTTCACGAAAGATGAAATAGTCCGGCGAAGAAAGTGGCGAGTCAAACTGGTCGATGCCAGGCAGGTTGAGCTCCACGCTGACAAGCCGCTCCGGATCAGAGTACGGCAGAGGCTTGAGTATGACGCCGTTCACAACGCTGAAAATGGCGGTTGTTGCGCCGATGCCGATCGCAAGGGTGAGAACGGCAATTCCGGCAAAGGCAGGACTCTGGATAAGAACGCGCGACGCGAAACGGAGGTCCTGCAGCAACCGCTCGAAAACCGCCCAACCCCACGCTTCGTGTGTTTGTTCGCGGATCAGGGTTGCGTTGCCAAAGGCGCGCCGAGCCGCGTACCGCGCCTCTTCTGCAGGAAGACCATTTTCGCGCTGCTCTTCTTCTTCCAAGTCCAGATCAGACCGCAACTCCCGATCCAGGTCCGCATCCCTTTTACCGATCTGCCACCATTTCATCTCAGTTCTCCTCAGCGACGGGCCACATCACGCGTGCCACGGCTTCGGCCATTTGCTTCCACTGCGATTCTTCGATCACAAGTTGCTTTTTGCCTCTATCTGTTAATCGGTAGTATGTGAATTCCCGATTTCGATCCGGAGCCGTCTCCCATTTGGCACTCGGAGCGTGGCTGGGATTTTGTGCCATTGTGGGGGATACCGGTCAGCTTTCGTTACTCTCCGCGGCGGGTGGAGTGTGCCGAGCATGGGATTGTGGTTGAGCATATTTGCTGATCCATAGGCCCGCGAGACGTTGTTGGCTGTGACCGTCAACAGCGCAGCATTGACGACGATGCTATGAGAGACCGCTGCCGCCGCAGTGAAGTTGGCGTTGCCCGCCTGATTCGCGGTCACTACACAGGTGCCCACACCGGTCAGCGTCACCTCCTCCGGTGCGCCTCGACCGAACAGTTGGCTGTAGCGGTGCCTGCCGCCATACATGAAACCTCAACGGACAGCACTCCTTCCATACCGAACAAATCCCCTGAATTCTCCATCATTGTCAGGTCCCTTCTGAATCTGGACGGTAGCCGTCTCTCGTTCGAGGAACGGTTCGCGGTTCGCACAGCTCTTCATTTGATGAATATTGCCGAGAGGCCACAGATACGCCACTCGATGCGGAGGGCTCAGGCGTGCTTAGACATGCAAGGTCCAAGCGGTATGGTGAGACGGATCAAGGAGATATACGCTGCGTACCGAACCTGGAAGCGACACACTTTGGAGGCGGGGGCACAATCCGAAAGGGCTCTCATACTCGACACGAGGGCGGCGGCAGAGAGCTTTCGATGAGACCCGTAATGGGGGAAGCGTCACCGTCGTTTCCCCCATTGCAACAAACCCACCATTGCGACACCCGGAACTCCTTTTATTACCATTGCCTAACGCGATTCTTTGCTTAATCGTATATAATAGCTGTAATATACATCTGAAGTGATATCACGCAAAGGAGACGATATGACCCCAACGAAGAAGACCGGAGCCCGTACCAAGCCCAGAATCGTCGCACCGCTTGAAAAGCGCACCCAGCTCCGGCTCACTGTTGACTCCAAGTTTACGAAAACACGCTTCAATCAGCTTTTTGCCGTGCTCGGAATTCGCAAGAAGAACGCTCTCGCAGAGCACATCATCATGAACTTCAAGACCAAGGTCGCTCAGGCGCAAATTGTTGCGTTCTACAACAACCAGTGGCTGAACATTCCCTTTCAGAGTATTGACACCGCATTCGTATTCCCCTTGACTCACGAGATCGCGGATGAACTGGAGAGGGTTGGAGGAGAGGTTCTTGGGGGTGTCAATCGCTCCAAGACATTTCGCGTGATGGTGGCCTATTTTGCCTTCATCTATAAACTCAAGAACCCAACACAAACCACCTTAGCATAATGCTCTCGGTGCATCGCTAGGCAAGAGGCAGCCGCATGAACCTGATGATCGTGGAGAGCCCAAACAAGATCAAGAAGATCAAAGCAATTTTGGGCAGTGGCTGGGATGTTGCCGCAAGCGTTGGACACATTCGGGATCTCCCTGTGAGCGAATTCGGTATTGAGCCGGAGACCTACCGGCTCCAATACCAGATTCTCGAACGCAGCAAGGCTGTTGTTTCTCAGCTGCGGCGGCGCGTGGCACGCTCCGAACAGGTTTATCTCGCCACAGATCCCGACCGCGAGGGAGAAGCCATTGCTTGGCACCTAGCAGGTACAGAAGCTTCGCCGGTACGTTCGCGTTACCTTCGACGCAATCACCGAGAGCGTGATCCGCTCCGCCCTTGGAGCCCCGCGACAACTCAACACGAACTTGATCCACGCACAAGAGGCCAGGCGAGGCGCAGATCTCGACATTTGACTCGTGGGCCAGTCCTTCAAAGTCTTTCCGCGCCGCAAGCGCACCGGCCAGCTCGAATTTGCCATTCGAGACAATCCATCCGCGGGCAATTATGAAGAACTCGGCAACCTTTACATGGACGACGGCAGCTTCCAGTTAGCCAGAGCAGCGTTCGATAAAGCCATTGCTGCCCGTGCCGATACGTTCGACACCTTTTACCGCCGCGGCGTTTGCGCCCTCCAGTTAGGCGATTTCGCTGCCGCCATACCCGACCTGGAACGAGCGGTCGGCAAAGAATCCGACTACGATTTTCATCGCGCCGCTGGACTCCTCGCCCACGCCTACGCGCGCACCGGACAAAAGGAAAGAGCCGAGGCCGTCATCCGCCAGGTAACGATCCTCTCGACATTGTCGAAAACATACCTGAACTTCGCGAATTTGCTGGCATCCGAGGGACGCAACGCCGAAGCCCGCCAGTGGGCGCGGAAAGTGCTCGATAAGGAGCCCACAATGCCCGGCTACCTGCGCCGCCGCGAGCGCCCCTGGTTCCGTCGCGCAAATGCGCTGCTGAAGCGCCTGCCCGCCTGAAAATTTCGCCGACTCGCTGATTTGTCGGCCTGCCGACCCGCTAACTTGCTGACTCGCTGCCTTCCTCACCGTCTCGCCAGCACCACCATCAACCCAAAGATCAAAATCGGCACCAGCGCCAGCCCCACGTACAGCAGCATCTTCCGCGCCCCCGGCAGCCGCAGCCTGCCCAAAGCCGGCCGCCGCTCCCTGTCCTCCACGCCCACCTGCTCCTGGTGCTCCAGCTCCCACGCCATCTCGCTGGCCGTCGCATACCGGAACCGCGGGTCCCGCACCAGCGCCCGGTTCAGAATCTCCTCGAGCTCCGCCGAAATCTCCGCCCGCAGCTTCCGCGCCGGCCTGGGGTCGTGCAGCACCCGCTCGTTCATCACCGCCAGCGGATTCGGCCCGCTGAATGGCGGCTCGCCGGTCAGCATCTCGTACAGCATCACGCCCAGCGAATAAATATCGCTCCTCTGGTCCCCGCGCTGCCCCTTCACCTGTTCCGGCGAAATGTAGTCCGGCGTGCCCAGCGTCGCCGACATATCCACGAACGTGATGCGCCGCGCGTCCTCTTTCATCGCAATCCCGAAGTCGATCAGCTTGATCCGGTCCTCGTCATCCACCATGATGTTCTCCGGCTTCAGGTCGCGGTGCACCACCCCGTGCTTGTGCATCGTATCCAGCGCGTCGCAAATCTGCAGTGCAAAATTCACCGCCCGCTCGATCGGCAGCTTCCGTTCCTGGTTCAGGATCGACCGGAGCAGCCGCCCATCCACCCACTCGATCACCATGTAAAGCCGGCTGCGCTCTTCTCCGTCAAACGTCTTCACCACCCCTGGGTGGTCCAGCTCCTGCCCTATCTCCTGCTCCCGCCTGAACCGCTCCACCAGAACCGGATCGGCCTCCATTTCCGCGTGCGGAACTTTGATGGCCACCTGCCTGCTGTCCCTCAGGTCCGTCGCCTTGTACAGCGTAGACATGCCGCTGCGCGCCACGGTCGCATCCAGGCGGTAGTGGTCCAGCGTATCTCCGGCTTCCAGTGTCGTCATGAGCGCATACTGCATAACACTCTAATTGTTCCACCCAAATCGTAAAAAAAACCTCAGGAGAATCGAAAGAATACACCACAAGGACGCACCGCCAGCTTGCATGCAAACCACGCCCACCGCCGCTTGACGGGTATAGTTGTGAGTAGACTCCACCATGCGCTGTTCCACTCGCTTCCTTGCCGCCTGCCTTTCGCTCGCCTGGGCCATCTCGCCGGGCGCCGCTCCCGCTGCCGCGGCCGGCGCCCACTCCGCCCGGCCGGAGCCCCCGCAGGAGACCGGCTTTCTCAATCGCCGCCTCGAGCTGCACGGCGCTACTTACCGCTTCCAGGTCTATCTCCCCGAAGAATGGCGCCGCGACGACCACAAGCAGTGGCCCGTCATCCTCTTCCTCCACGGCCGCGGCGAGCGCGGTTCCGAAGGCATGTGGCAGACCCAGATCGGCCTTCCCCAGGCGGTGCGCGACCACCCCGAGCGCTGGCCCTTTGTCATCGTCATGCCCCAGTGCCCGCTGCCCGGCTACTGGACCGATCCCGACATGCTCTCCATGGCCATGGCTGCCCTCGACCAGGAGGCGGCTGAGTTCCATGCAGACCCCGACCGCACCTATCTCTCCGGCCTCTCGCTGGGCGGATACGCCGCCTGGGAGCTGGCGCGCCTCTATCCCCATCGCTGGGCCGCCATCGCCATCGCCGCCAGCGGCATCTTCTGGAGCTACGCCCCGGAACGCTGGCAGGAGGCATCGACCCTCCCCGCCGAGTACGCCCGCGCCCTTGGCCGCACCCCGGTCTGGCTCTTCCACGGAACCGACGACCCCCTGGTTCCGCCGCGCGAGAGCGAACTCATGTTCGAGGCCTTCAAAGGCTCCGGCGGCCACATCCGCCTGTGGCTTTACCAGGGACTCAAGCACGACTGCTGGACCCGCGCCTACAACGAGCCGGAGCTGCCCCGCTGGCTGCTCGCCCACCGTGTCCTCGCCGTCCCCACGCCCGGAACCATCGCCCCTGAGTCCACCGCTCTGGCCGAGCGCCTCCTCATTCCGCTCCACCCCCCCGCCATCAAGCTCGCTCCCGCGCTGCTCGATTCGCTTGCCGGCGAGTACCGCGACGCCAGGGGCCATCCCGTCGTCACCATCTTCCGCCAGGGCGATCAGCTCTACGAAAAGAACCGGCAGGGCGAGATCGCCGAGCTGGCCGCCGAATCACCAGCTTCATTCTTCTATCCCAACGGCTCCAGCGTTACCCGCCTCACCTTCGAGCGCGATCCCCAGGGCCGCGTCACCGCCCTCGTCCTCCACGACGACCGCCACGAAGAGCGCTGGGAGAAGCGTCCCCCAACCTCCAGCCGCTAGGAAAATCCCCGCATCGGCGCTAGCAATGCAACTCACGCATTGAACTTGAGCGCCGCATCCGCCCACGCTACCGCCTCGGCATGGCAGCGCATCACTTGCTCATGGTCCAGGCCGTTGCACCGGACAATCTCATCGCAAGCCGCCCAGTTGCCGTACTCCTGGCACTCCCGCCAACGCAACAGGATGCCCTCCCGGTTTCCCTTGCCCAGCAATGCGTCGCGCGCCTCCGCGCGCAGCGGCAGCAGCCGGACCAAATCCTCCATCAGAATGCGCAGCATCGCCGGGAACAGACTGACCATGCCGATGAGGTATTGTTCGCTTGCGGCCTGCCCGCAAAGGCCGGCCGCCAATTCGCAGAAGCGCCCCCGTTCAAAGGCCATGTGCAGAAGCTCTGCCGGCTGGTCGGTGTTGAAGTCGCTGGCGATGGCCAGCATGGCGATTCGCCGGAACATCGCTTCCCCCACCAGCATCAGCGCCGTCTGGATCGAAGTCACCTCCTGGCGCACCGCGCACACCGGCGAGTTCACCAGCCGCAGCAGCCGGTAAACAAGCGATGCGTCGCACATCACCAACTGGCTCAAGCGGTGTAGGTCCACGGGGTCGTTTTGCAGATCCTCCAGGATTTCCAGATGAACCAGGCGGTTGCCGGGAATCCTGTGGCTCTTCAGCGGCTCCGGATGGCAGAAATAGTACCCCTGAAACAGCTCGAAGCCTTCTTTGCAGGCCTGCCCGTATTGTTCCTGCGTCTCCACATTCTGCGCCACCAGGCGAGCCGGGGAGCCCTCCAGCAGGCGGAACAGATTCGCGCGCCGGGTGGCGTCGACTTTGACCACATCCACCTTGATGTAGTCGGCCAGGTCGGCCAGAGGACTGGACTTCGGTTTCCCGGTGAAATCCTTCACCGCCAGCCGGAAGCCCATCTCCTTCAGTTTGCGGCAAGCCGCTATCAGCCCCGGTGTGGCTTGCGCCGCCGATGCCAGTTGCACCACCGTCATCTTGGGCGGCAAAACCTGCACCCACTCCTCGATCACCGATTCCGCGCTGCAGTTGACAAAGGCCGGCAACCCGCACGCCAGTTGTTCCAGCCCCAGGATCACCGTATTGTCCAGCATGGTGCTGGTAGCCAGCCCGTTCCCTGAGCGGACTACCGGCTCGCTTCCGTTCCAGAACATCAGCTCGTAACCATGCACTTTGCTGTGCAGGTCCATAATCGGCTGACGCGCCACGGAACCAGGCGCGCCTGTCTGCTTCCGGTCCGGATCGGCAAGATGTGTCGCTGCAACTTGCGTCGCCATTTGGACCATCCCCCATCCTGTTTATCGTTGCCCGAACTTGAAACATGAGAGCATTGTTGCGAATTCGATCAACCTCCGGCCAATTGGTGCCAAGCCGTCGCCGCAGCTTCCCTGGTGGCGCCCGGGAATCTGTGGAACGCGGCCTGGCCCATTTGCGTAGTAATCTCAGGATGGTGCAAGAGGAGGCAGCGATGTTTTGCAGCGGATGTGGTCAAGCTTTAGTCCAGGGTCAGCCGGTATGCCCCCAGTGCGGCCGCCCGGTCGCGCCGGTCGTTCCCCCCGTGCCTGGCCTCCAGTTCCAACTCGAAAGCTACGCCGGCAAGATCAAAGCGCTCAGCATCGTCTGGTTCATTTACGCAGCCTACTCCCTGGTCGTTGGGATGGCCGGGCTCTCCTTTGCCCATGCCTTTCTCTTCCACCACTTCGGCAACTGGGATCACGGCCCCTGGGCCGACGGCTCTTTTCCTCCCCTCTGGTTCGGTCCGGCAATCTTCCATTTTGTCTGGATCGCCCTCCTGGTTCGTGCCTGTTTGGCCTTGGTCGCCGGATGGGGCCTGCACGAGCGCTCCCAGTGGGGCCGCATCGTAGCCATCGTTGCCGCCTTCCTCAGTCTCCTGCGCTTCCCCTTCGGAACCGCCCTCGGCATCTGGACCCTCGTCGTCCTGCTCGGTTACCGCAACACCACCCTCTACGAGCAGTTGACCTGGAACCCCCAAACCGGCCCCAGGCAATGAAGCCCCCACCCCTCATGGCCTACAATCGTCTCCATGAGCTTCCCTGAAACCCGCATGCGCCGCCTCCGGCGCACTGAATCTCTGCGCTCCCTGGTGCGCGAAACCACCCTCGAGCCCGGCGACCTGATCTATCCCCTGTTTCTCTGCCCCGGCGAGGGCGTCCGCCGCCCCGTCGGCTCCATGCCCGGCGTCTTCAACCTCTCCATCGACGAAGCCGTCCGCGAAGCCGAGCAAGCCGCCGCCCTCGGCCTCGGCGGACTGCTCCTCTTCGGCCTGCCCGAGACCAAGGACGAGCAAGCTTCCGGCGCCTGGGACGACGACGGCATCGTCCAGCAGGGCCTCCGCGCCCTCAAAGAATCCCCCGCCGCCAAAAAGCTGGTCCTCATCGCCGACGTCTGCCTCTGCGAGTACACCAGCCACGGCCACTGCGGCATAGTCGTCGAAACCCGCGACGGCTTTGAAGTCGAAAACGACCCTTCCCTCGACCTGCTCGCCCGCACCGCCTTGAGCCTCGCCGATGCCGGAGCCGACGTCGTCGCCCCCAGTGACATGATGGACGGCCGCGTCGGGGCCATCCGCCGCTTCCTCGACGACGAAGGCTGTCCCAACACCCCCATCCTCAGCTACGCCTCCAAGTTCGCCTCCGCCTTCTACGGACCCTTCCGCGAAGCCGCCGGTTCCGCCCCCCAGTTCGGCGACCGAAAGTCCTACCAGATGGACGGCGCCAACCTCCGCGAAGCCCTCCGCGAGATCTCGCTCGACCTTGAAGAAGGCGCCGACATGATCCTCATGAAGCCCGCCATGCCCTACCTCGACGTCGTCCGCGCCGCCCGCGAGCGCTTCGATGTCCCCATCGGCGCCTATCAGGTCTCCGGCGAGTACTCCATGCTCCAGGCCGCCTTTGAGAAAGGCTGGCTCGACCATGATCGCGCCATCCTCGAATCTCTCCTCGGCATCCGCCGCGCCGGCGCCGGCTTCATCGTCACCTACTTCGCCAAGGAAGCCGCCAAACTATTGAATTAGAGCATTTTCCAGCCATTCCTCTCCTGAGAACAGCAGGAACTTGAGCCAGTATCACTATCGCTCTTCTACAATTTTTATCCACTTATACAGGATTAACAATATAACTGATAAATCTTCCCATACCTCCCAACCCGCCAGGCAAGTGCCCAAGTCTTCAGCGCCCTTCTACAATCCTTATCCACTTCTATTTCTTTCAAAATATATCAGCATAAACTTCCAATCACCACCACTTCTCTGACCGCCCGCCTTCCAGCGGCCCGCCGTTCGCCCCATTCATCTCACCCCCCTATACTTTTCTTCTCCTCTTATATCCGTTTCTCCCTATATCCTGCTAATCTTCCCATATGGACCCCCGCATCAACCCCTTTTCTCCCGGCGCAGGCTCGCCTCCGCCGGAGTTGGCGGGCCGTACCCCAATCCTTGACCATGCGGCCATCGCTCTCGACCGCCTTCGCAACGGCCTCCACGCCAAAAGCATCATCCTCGTCGGTCTCCGCGGCGTCGGTAAGACCGTTGTGCTCAACAGGATTCACATGCTTGCGGAGGAGGCCGGATACCAAGCCGCCTTCATTGAGGCGCATGAAGGCAAGACCCTCGCCGAGCTGATTCTCCCCGCCCTCCGGCGCGTTCTCTACACCCTCAACCTCAAGGAAAATGTCAGCGACAAAACCCGTAGAGCTTTGCGCGTCCTCCGCAGCTTTCTCGCCGGCCTGGGTCTCAAGGCCAAAGCCGGCCTGGGCGATCTTGAACTCGAGCTCGCCATCGATCCCGAGACCGGATCGGCCGATAGCGGAGACTTCGAGGCCGATCTCTCTGAACTTTTGCAAGCCGTGGGAGAAGCCGCCGCTGATCGCAAGCGCGCCATCGCTCTTTGCATCGACGAAATCCAATTTCTGCACGAGAAGGAGTTTGGCGCGTTGATCATGGCCTTGCACCGCGTCTCCCAGCGCCGTCTTCCGTTAGCTCTCGTCGGCGCGGGACTTCCCCACGTTCGCGGCCTGGCTGGCCGTTCCAAATCCTACGCCGAGCGCCTCTTCGAATACCCCGAGATCGGACCCCTCCAACCCTCCGATGCGGCTGAAGCTTTGCAGATTCCCGTCCGCAACCAGGGCGCAGCCTTCTCCCGCGAAGCTCTTGCCGCCGTCATCGAAGTCACCCAGGGCCACCCCTATTTTCTCCAGCAGTGGGGCTACGAAGCCTGGAACACCTCCGCCGGTCCCACCATTGAGATCGCCGACATTCACCGCGCGACAAAACTCGCCATCCACCGTCTGGATCAGAGCTTCTTCCGCGTCCGCTTCGATCGCCTTACCCCCAAGGAGAAGGACTATCTGCGGGCTCTGGCCGAAATGGGCCCCGCGGCCCACCGTTCCGGCGAAATTGCCGCCAAACTCGGCGTCAAGATTCAATCCGTCGCCCCCGTCCGCGATTCCCTCATCCGCAAAGGCATGATCTACAGCCCCGTCTACGGAGAAACCGCCTTCACCGTCCCCCTCTTCGACGAATTCATGCGCCGCGTCATGCCTGCAAACCCATAGACAAATCCCAACGCCGCATCTCGCGTTGCCGGCACTGCTCCGCCGCCCGATCGTCCTCTACTGCCGAATGAACGCCAGCAGATCCGCATTCACATGGTTCTTGTGTGTCGAGCAAAGCCCGTGCGGCGCCCCCGGATAGACCTTCAGCGTAGACCCCTTCACAAGCGCGGCCGAGAGCAAAGCCGAGGCGTTGATAGGCACAATCTGGTCGTCGTCGCCGTGGATGATCAGCGTCGGCACGTCAAACTTCCTCAGGTCCTCGGTAAAGTCCGTCTCTGAGAACGCCTTGATGCAGTCCAGCACGGCATTGAATCCAGCCTGCATCCCCTGTAGCCAGAACGAATCCCGCAAGCCTTGCGATATCGGCGATCCGGACCGGTTGACCCCATAAAACGTCACCGTAAGTTCCTTGAAGAACTGCGAGCGGTCAGCCAGAACCCCAGCCCGAATTCCATCGAACACCTCCATCGGCAATCCGCCCGGATTGGCCTCCGTCTTCAGCATCAGCGGCGTCACCGCGCCGATCAGCACCGTCTTGGCCACGCGCTTCGTCCCGTGCCGCCCAATGTACCGCGCCATCTCGCCCCCGCCGGTCGAGTGCCCAACATGGACCGCGTTCTTCAGATCGAGCGCCTCGGTCAGTGTCGCAAGATCGTCGGCGTAAGTGTCCATATCGTTCCCGCCCCAGGGCTGGCCGCTTCGCCCATGCCCGCGCCGGTCATGCGCAATCGCCCGATATCCCTTCGAGGCCAGAAACACCATCTGGTCCTCCCACGCGTCCGCGCTCAGCGGCCACCCGTGACTGAAGACCACGGGCTGGCCCGCGCCCCAGTCCTTGTAATAGATTTCGGTGCCGTCTTTGGTCGTAATCCTGGGCATAAGAAGCTCTCCTTGTCGGTTGTTGTGGAACCTCGCCGGTTGGGTTGAGGAAGATTGGAGGATTCTGCCTGCTGGCGTGCGGAAACCGCGGCCGCCCGTCACGCCTGTGCAATTTCCGCTCTGCTGTATGGATGCCCTTGGAGGGTCCCAGGTTGCGAGGTCAGGTTCATCCACGCCGGTCGCCCCCGCCACAAATCCCTTTGCGTTCCGGCAAGCGTGTGCTCTTCTAAAAGCACCCACCTATGCTCAAACGAATCGAAACCTACTTTGAATTCGCCCGCCTGGGAACCAACTGGCGCACCGAATTTCTGGCCGGCGTCACCACCTTCCTGACCATGGCCTACATCGTCCTGGTCAATCCGGCCATTCTGTCGGCAACCGGCATGCCCCTGGCCGCGGTCACCGCCGCCACCTGCCTCTCCGCCGCCTTCGGTTCCATCCTCATGGGCGTCGTCGCCCGCTATCCCATCGCGCTGGCCCCCGGCATGGGCCTCAACGCCTACTTCACCTACGCCGTTTGCATCAAGATGCACATCCCCTGGCAGACCGCCCTCGGCGCCGTCTTCCTCTCCGGCATCGTTTTCCTGGCCCTCACCGCCGCCGGCATCCGCCAGATGATTCTGCACGCCATTCCCCACGAGCTCTACGCCGCCGTGGCCAGCGGCATCGGCCTCTTCATCGCCTTCATCGGCTTCCGCAACGCCGGCCTGGTCGTCGGCGACCCCGAGACGCTTGTCACCCTGGGCAACATCCGCAATCCCACCACCGCCCTGGCCCTGTTCGGCCTCATCCTCATGGTCGCCCTCGAAATCAGAAAAGTTCGCGGCGCCATCCTCATCGGCGTCCTCTCCATCACCGGCATCGCCTGGGCATTTGGCCTGGTCCACTGGTCCCCCGCCGCCGGCGGCTTCCACTCCCTCGCCGCCACCGCCTTCAAACTCGACATTGTCGGCGCCCTCAACAAGGGCCTGCTCGAAATCGTCTTCGTCTTCTTCTTCGTCGACCTCTTTGACAACCTCGGCACCCTCGTCGCCGTCACCAAGCGCGCCGGCCTCATCTCCGCCGACCACTCCATCCCCCGCCTCAACCGCATTCTCTTCGCCGACGCCTCCGCCACCGTCTTCGGCTCCCTCACCGGCACCTCCACTGTCACCAGCTACATCGAGTCCACCGCCGGCGTCATGGCGGGTGGCCGCTCCGGAGTCACCGCCATCGTCACCGGCCTGCTCTTTCTCGGCGCCATCGGCGCCGCTCCCTTTGTCGGCATCGTGCCCCCGGCAGCCACCGCCCCTGCCCTCATCCTTGTCGGCTCCCTTATGCTCGCCACCATCACTGAGATTCGCTGGACCTATCCGCTGGTCGCCGTTCCTTCGTTTCTCACCCTGATCCTCATCCCGCTCACTTACTCCATCGCCAACGGCCTCGGATTCGGCATCATCGCCTGGGCCGTCCTCCATCTCGCCACCGGCCGCTTCCGCCGCCGGGACTGGCTTCTCTACATCCTCGCCGCCCTCTTTCTCGCCCGCTTCGTCTACCTCGGCGCAAGCTAGGTCTCTGACCGCTTGTTGTTGTACCAAAATTGGGTGCCCCACCTGGGTGCCCCTTGGGCAGCGCGCCTCTGTTTTTGCGCTTAGGGTGGGATACCACAGCACTCAATCCCCGCGTACGAAATCACGCGGTCAGAGACCAGGGCATGCTAACATTTGGCCGCAAGCCAAAAAGGGCCCAACCATGCGCTGGTACCACTATGTCGCGTACTTCTTCGGGGGAGCATTCCTGGCCAACTCCCTGCCCCATCTCGGCAACGGGATCTCCGGAAATGCCTTCCAGAGCCCCTTCGCATCGCCGCCAGGCCAGGGATTGTCCTCTTCGACGGTCAATGTCCTGTGGGGCCTTTTCAACCTCGCCGTCGCATACCTGCTCGTCTGTCGCGTCGGCAGCTTCAATCTGCGCAACACCCGGCACGTGCTCCTCCTCGGGGCGGGCATCCTGCTCATGTCGCTCATGCTGGCCCGCGCCTTCGGCCGTCTCCACGGGGGACTGTGAGGCCTGAGGTCCTCGGCCCGTGCCCGCGGCGTTGCTGCCGCGCGCTCGTCGCCCTGTCCCTCTGCGCCCTGGCCCTCGTCCCCGCCTTCGCGGACGACACTTACCGCATCGTTCACGCCTACCCCCACGACCAGCAGGCCTACACGCAGGGCCTCATCTATGTGGATGGCCACCTGTATGAGAGCACCGGCCTTAAAGGCCAATCCTCCCTGCGCATGGAAGACCTCGAGACCGGCCGGATTCTCCAGCTCCAGGATGTGCCCAGCCAGTACTTTGCCGAAGGACTCGCCGCCTGGGGCAGCACCCTGATTCAGCTCACCTGGCAAAACCACGTCGCGCTGGTCTACGACCGCTTCAGCTTCCGCCTGCTCCGCACCGTCCCCTACCCTGGCGAAGGCTGGGGGCTCACCCAGGACGGCAAAAGCCTCATCCTCTCCGACGGCACCGCCACCCTCCGCTTTCTCGATCCCATAACCCTCCGCGAACTGCGCCGCGTCACCGTCAAAGATCACGGCTCCCCGGTCACCCAACTCAATGAACTCGAATTCATCCACGGCCAGATCTACGCCAACATCTGGCACTCCGACCGCATCGCCCGCATCTCTCCCGCCACCGGCAAGGTCTTTGGCTGGATCGACCTCACCGGCCTGCTTCCCCCCAGCCAGCGTTCCAGCCCTGAAGCCGTACTCAACGGCATCGCCTATGACCCCGCCCACGACCGCCTCTTCGTCACCGGCAAGCTGTGGCCCACGCTCTTCGAAATCAAAGTCCTTCCTGCACAAACCGCGACCCCTCCCACCAGCCGCCCCAAATAGCGCCGATCTTCACCAGATGACCCGCCACAGGGCTAACCCGGCGGCATCCGTCGGAAAACCGCGTCCATACTTTCCTGATCAGGCTGCCGATGACAGGGATGCAGGGGAAAGATGGCCAAAATCGCTCCCCAAAATCTATTTTTTGTTACTTGCGTCACACATAAATGTGGAATTACAATGATTACTAATGAGGTTACTAAAGTTCCAGAGCCGAGGGTCGGTCCGGCTTCGACTCTTCCTCAACATGCAGTCTTTCCGAGCTTTTTTCTTCCTTTCCTTGGTAACGACCTATGAATTGCCATTTGTGCGGCTCAAAGAGAGTTCGAACTTCCCGGTTTCGCTTGCCGGATCTCCCCCGATTGCTCCTCTTCCAATACCCCGTGCGCTGCCGCGATTGTTCTGAACGCTGCCATGTGAACCTTTTTACCGCCTGGGGACTGCGCAAAGCCCAAAGGGCGCGCCGCAGCGCATGGTACCGCAGCAAAGCGGCTTCAACCGAAGAACCAACCCAAAACCCGCCTAAATAAGCCTGGATCGAAAAGGGCATCGATAAGCCTTGATCGCAAAGCAATGCGCGATCTGGCCCCTGAGCCAGGGGTCCAAAGCAACCCGGGGTCCCCACCGTGCCGGAACTGAAACCGGGAAATCCCTGTTCCCTGGGAGTCTGTCGAAAATAGAATTTTGACCCTTTAGAATCAACAACTTGCGAATTCTACGCAAATACGTAAGTTATTGATTGTAAATGAGTTACCGTTTTGTGATTTCTTATCTCCGACACACTCCTAGTCCCTAGTCCCTGTTCCTGTCACTGTCGCACTATCGCCCTCGGCGCTATACTCATCGCCGATGCAACTTCCGGACTCATCCACTCTGTCTGTCACGGGGCTGGTGCAAAACGTCACCATCCTGACCATCGTTCTGGCCTTTGCGGGCTACCTGGTCACATTTTTGAGCAGCAGAATGCTGGCCCGCCGTCAGGACAAGCTGCGACTGGTCAACAAGCGCCTGAATGAGTTCTACGGCCCCCTCTACGTCGCCTCCCAGGCCGGCGATATCGCCTACCGCTCCCTGCTCAAAAAGCAGGGCAAAAAGCAGAGCGAGCCCATCCTCGATTCGGAGATGAAGGAGTGGGTCCTGTGGATGACCACCATCTTCATGCCCCTCAACGACGTCCGCGAGAAGATCATCATCGAGAAAGCCCACCTCATCGTCGAAGAGCAGATGCCCAAGTGTCTGCTCGACTTTGTCACCCATGTGGTGGGCTACAAAGCTGTGCTGTCGAAATGGGCGGAAGGCGATTACTCCGAGCGCCGCTCCACCATCGGCTGGCCCCCCGAGTTCGACATCTACGTCGAACGATCCTACGCCGCCCTCAAAGCCCAGCAGACCCACCTCCTCCACAGCGCCCTCTGGCGCCTCTACCACCGCTTCATTCATCGCAAGCCGCGATAGCAATTCCAAATGAACACAGTTTCCTGACCGGCCGGGTGCCCCATCCTTGCCACTGCTTTTCGAGGAAAAACTGCCCCAAGCGTGGGAAACCGCAAAGGCTCTACGAAGGTTTCGAGCGGCAATGCCCGGCATCGAAGGCCGTCCACCCGTTCTCTTCAAGCCCCGGTTTGCGGAACAACCTGGCCCATCATGCCAGCGCTTTTCGGGCTGTTCCCGAATAGCCCAGCCGCGTCAGTCCGCTGAGCAGGAAGTTGATGCCCACCAGCGTGCCGATGGCCCAGGCGGAGCCGGAAGGCCATCTGAGCCAGATCATGAGACCCAGCAGAAGCGTAACGATGCCGTCGACCAGGATCCATCCTGAGCCGGGAAGCTCACGCAGGGAGAAATATGCAAGAGACTGCATTAGTCCCTCCACAAAGAGGATCCCCGCCACCACCAGGGTGAACGATGCCAGGCTCAGACCGGGGCGGAAACCCAGATAAAGGCCGCCTGCCACATAGACGATTCCCAACACCAGGCGCCACGCAAACCCTCCCACGCCGCGCGCCGCAAACGCATAGACCAGGTGCGCGAATCCAGTCAGGAAGATCAGCCAACTCACGAAGATCGACATGCTGATCCCCGCCGCCAGAGGCAACGCGATGGCCAAAACTCCCACCACGATCATAAAGATAGACGAGCCGACGAAGAGGCCGGTGAATTGCTTCAGAGACTCCCGCAGATGTTCGATGCTCATGTCCCCTCCTGGTTGAATCTTCATGCGCGAGTCATTATGAGCCTCGGCGGGGCCTGCCCGTCAAATGAATGGTCCCCAAATCTGCCGGGTGCGGGTATCTCAGTATGGCGCCCGGCGCCGGGTCCCCCGCGTCTCGCCTCCTCTGAGACCTGAGAGACCGCAAAAGCCCTAAACCCTCGTCCTGCGCGCCTGAATCGCGTCTCTTCCTCACCCTCAGACCGTTAACGCCGGATTCAGCGACGTCACCTGCGCCACCGCCTTGGTCAGCCGCGCCTCCTGCGGGCGGCAGCCCTTGTACTCCGCCCGTGTGTAGATATGTTCGATCCGCTCCACGAGATAAGCGCCGGGAAGGAACTCCCCATCCTCGCCCATCCCGTGGCCGGGCAGAAGAACCACATCCCCGGCCCTGGGCAGCGAATGGAGCGCTTCCAGCGGCACCAGGTTCACGCAACTCCCGTCCCCGGCCACAAACTCCAGGCAGTTCGCGCTGTGCAGCGTTCCCTCGCGCGCAGCCCGCGCCTCCTGCCGTGCCTTCCACGATTGATAGTAGGCGGCGATCGCCGTCGGCATAGCGATCAGGAACCAGCCGCAGGTCGCCAAAAAGGTTCCCAAAGGCGAGATATGAATCCAATACTCCAGCATTGTTTTTCCCTTCTCCTGGGCAAGTTCTGAAAGCTCGAATGCGCCGGATTCTGGCGCGTCTGCCGGCCTCCGCGGAACACCAGAATACTAAGGTAGTCCAGCCCCGGTCTTTAGCGCCCAAAAAGCAAAACCCCGGCCGTAGCCGGGGCTTCGCCATCCCAACGTCTTCCAAACCAAGTTTCCCGCACCCCATCCTTGCGCCGGCTTCTCGAGAAAATCCCGAGAAAAGTGCCGCAAAATCGAGATCCGCAAACGCTCAACCTGATCCCCGGCCACCGACAGATGGAAACTGAAAACTGACCACTGTCAGCTCAGTACCGGTAGTGATCCGGCTTGTAAGGCCCTTCCACCGGCACGCCCAGATAATCCGCCTGTTTCGGAGTAAGCGTGGTCAGCTTCACCCCGATCTTTTCCAGATGCAGCCGCGCCACCTCTTCGTCCAGCCTCTTCGGCAGCACGTAGACGCCCACCTTGTAAGTGTCTCTCTTCTCCCATAGGTCCAGTTGCGCCAGCGTCTGGTTGGCAAAGCTGTTGCTCATCACAAAGCTCGGATGCCCGGTCGCGCAACCCAGGTTCACCAGCCGCCCCTCCGCCAGCACAAAGATGCTGTGCCCGTCGGGAAACGTGTATTGATCCACCTGCGGCTTGATGTTCAGCTTGGTCACGCCCGGCTCCTGGTTCAGCCGGTCCATTTGAATTTCATTGTCGAAGTGCCCGATGTTGCACACGATCGCCTGGTCCTTCATCTTCTTCATGTGCTCGAGCGTGATGATGTCCACGTTGCCCGTGCAGGTCACGTAGATGTCTCCGCGTCCCAGCGTCTCTTCGATGGTCGTCACCTCGAACCCTTCCATCGCCGCCTGCAGTGCGTTGATCGGGTCAACCTCCGTCACGATCACCCGCGCGCCCATCCCCCGCAGCGAGTGCGACGATCCCTTGCCCACATCCCCGTACCCGCAGATCACCGCCACCTTGCCCGCTACCATCACGTCCGTGGCTCGCTTGATCCCGTCCGCCAGCGACTCGCGGCAGCCATACAGGTTGTCGAACTTCGACTTGGTCACCGAGTCGTTCACATTGATGGCCGGAACCAGCAGCTTGCCCTGCTCCAGCATCTTGTAGAGCCGGTGTACGCCCGTGGTCGTCTCTTCCGATACCCCGCGCCATTCCCTGGCCACCCTGTGCCAGTGCTGCGGGTCTTCGGCATACACCTTCTTGAGCAGATCCTTGATCACCTGCTCTTCGTGGTTCCCCGCCGGCCCGTGCACCCAGGGGTCACCCTCTTCCAGCTCATAGCCCTTGTGGATCAGCAGCGTCACATCTCCGCCGTCGTCCACCACCAGCTCCGGTCCCTTGCCGCCCTTGTGGCTCAGCGCCTGGAACGTGCACCACCAGTACTCCTCCAGCGACTCGCCCTTCCATGCAAACACCGGAACCCCCGACGCGGCGATCGCCGCCGCCGCATGGTCCTGTGTCGAGAAAATATTGCAGCTCGCCCAGCGCACCTCCGCGCCCAAACTCACCAGCGTCTCGATCAGCACCGCCGTCTGAATCGTCATGTGCAGCGAGCCCGTGATCCGCACCCCGGCCAAAGGCTTCCCGGCCGCATACTTGTTCCGGATCGACACCAATCCCGGCATCTCCTGCTCGGCGATGGTGATTTCCTTCCGGCCCCAGTCCGCCAAAGACAAATCGGCTACTTTGTATCCCAAATCCGTCACTTCCAGCGTTGAACTTGCCATCTTGAACCTCCTTGTATCGTCCTATCGTGATATGTTGATGTGTATCAGAATCTCCTCACGCCGTCAATTGCCAACTATGCCCTCCATTGTGAAAATCCTCCGCGTCGTCGCCGACCCCAACCGCCTCCGCATTCTGCTGCTGCTCCGCGGTGAGGAGCTCTCCGTGGCCGAATTGCAGGAGATCCTGGTCATGGGCCAGAGCACCATCTCCACGCACCTATCCCAATTGAAGCAGGCCGGCCTCGTCGAAGACCGCCGCACCGGCAAGAGCAATCTTTACCGCCTCAAGGTCGACTCCGCCCAGGAAATCCTCGCCAACTTGCTCGACCAGGCCCGCACAGAGATCCCCGAAGCCGTTCCCGATCAGGCCGCCATGCGCCGCGTCCTCCGCAAGCGCCAGGACAAGATGCGCAGCTTCTTTGACTCGGTCGCCGGCCGTCTCGGCAAGGATTACGTCCCGGGACAATCATGGAAGAGCGTGGCCGAGGCCCTCTTGCGCCTCATGCCCCCCATGGTCATTGCCGACCTCGGCGCCGGCGAGGGAGCCTTTGCGCTGCTCCTCGCCCAGCGCGCCAAAAAAGTCATCGCCGTCGACACCAGCGCCGGAATGATCGAAGTCGCCCGCGAGCAAGCCCTCCGCCACGGCGTGGAAAACGTGGAATACCGCCTTGGCGATATGGAGGACATTCCTATCGACGACGCCTCCGTCGATCTGGTCTTCTTCTCCCAATCCCTCCATCACGCACTGCACCCCGCCCGCGCCATCGATGAAGCCTTCCGCATCCTCTCCCCCGGTGGACGCATCGTCATCCTCGACCTGATCAAGCACCGCTTCGAAGAAGCTCGCGAACTCTACGCCGACGAGTGGCTCGGTTTCAGCGAAGCGGAACTCGAAACCATGCTCGAAAAAAGCGGGTTCACGAACGTGCAAACTTCCGTAGTCCACAAAGAGCCCGAAACTCCGCAATTCCAAACTCTGCTCGCGGTCGGGGACAAGCCGAGTTAGCCTGGCGCTTGAACGCCGGGTGCCCCACTTTCGGCGCAGTTTCATCGCGCTTAAAGTGGGATAGATTCACCTATCTAAAGCTTTTTACGGCCTCTTATCGCTTTTCACCACGCCCCGGTCCCCACAAAGCCCCTGCCACACCTTTCCGTCCGCCGCGGCCGAATTCTGCGGAAAGGGCAGGAGACCACAAGCCCCACCCAGCCGCGGCAATTCAGCGTATCCCGCTCTCCGCCTCCAGCAGCATCCGCTTCCGCTCCACCCCCCACCGGTAGCCGGTCAAAGCCCCGCTCGCCCCCACCACGCGATGGCAAGGCACCACCAGCGCCACGCGGTTCGTCGCGCACGCCCGCGCCACGGCCCGCGTCGCCTTTGGCTCTCCCAACTCCCGCGCCAACTGGCTATAACTCCGCGTCTCCCCCCGCGGAATCGCCCTCAGCGCCTGCCACACCCGCAGTTGAAATGCCGTGCCGCGTAAATCCAGGGTGAGCCCCGACTCCGTACCGGACCCGGCCACCGTCCCCACCGCCGCATCCACCATTCCCTTCAGCCCCAAATCCCTCTTCAGCGAAGCCAGCGGAAACTCCTCCCTTAAACTCGCCTCCGCCTCAGCCGCCGTCCCCGCCAGAGCCAGCCAGCACAACCCGCGCCCCGTCGCTCCCACCACCAGCCACCCAAACGCCGACCGCGCCGTCGTGTAGCCGATCTGTTCGCCGCGCCCGCCTGCCGCAAACCGCGCCGGCGTCATCCCCAGCCCCGCCCCCTCATATGCCCGGCTCGACGACCCAAACCCCGCCTCATAAATCGCGTCCGTCACGTTCCCTCCCTGCTTCAGCGCGCCCCGCAGCCGCCCCGCCCGCAGCGCCCGCTGATATGCGAGTGGACTCACCCCCACCCCCTGCTTGAACAGCCTCTGCACCGTGAACGGGCTCAGCTCAACCACGCGCCCCAACTCCTTGAGCGGCACCGCCCGGTCAACATTCGCCTCAATATGAGCTCGAATCTTGTTCAAAAGTCCGCCGCCCGCAGGTCCACGCGCACTGGACTCCGGCTTGCACCGCTTGCAAGCCCGAAACCCCGCCGCCCGCGCCGCCGCCGCCGAGCCAAAGAACCGCACATTGGTCTTGAGCGGCCGCCGGCTCTTGCAGTCGGGCCGGCAGAAAACCCCCGTCGTCGTAACCGCATAGAAAAACACCGCCGCCGCATCGCGCGCCAGAACCTGCTTCCACGCCGCCTCCGTGTCGATCGCTGCACTCTGCCTCAGGCCCTGCCCGCCCGCACTTGTCAATTGGGATCTGTCATTCATGGGAACCATCGTCGCCGATCGTCAGCTCGGCAAGCTATCCGCTTCTTGCGAGCAATTCCGATTTCTGGCTGGCCGCCCATGAATCTGGGTGCTGGGTGCTCCAGGTCCCGTCTTTGAGGCCTGGCAAACCACAAACCTCTACCCGCCTGCTTTTCAACCTCACCCACCCACGAAAACCCCGTGCCCCATCCTTTCCGCTTCCTTCTGCGGAAAGGGTGGGAAACCAGGTCCCGTCTTTGGGGCCTGGCAAACCACAAGCCTCTACCCGCCTGCTTTTCAACCTCACCCACCCACAAAAACCCCGTGCCCCATCCTTTCCGCTTCTTTCTGCGGAAAGGGTGGGAAACCAGGTCCCGTCTTTGAGGCCTGGCAAACCACAAACCTCTACCCGCCTGCTTTTCAACCTCACCCACCCACAAAAACCCCGTGCCCCATCCTTTCCGCTTCTTTCTGCGGAAAGGGTGGGAAACCAAGAATCTCACCCGCCCATCTCCTGCAAATCCGCAAGCCCCCGCAGCACCGCCTCCGCCCTCACCAGATCCGCCTCCGTATCCACCCCGATGGTGTCGCGCGGCGCCGCGGCCACGTAAATATCGATCCCATTGTCCAGCCAACGCAACTGCTCCAGCCTTTCGACGCGCTCGATCCAGGAGGGCGGCAGCGCCGCAAACCGCTCCAGCGCCGCCTTCCGGTACGCATAGATCCCCAGGTGCTTCAGGTAACCCGCGAACCCTGCTCGATCCCTGTCAAACGGAATCGTCGCCCGTGAAAAATAAAGCGCTCGTCCGTCCAGCGCCGTCACCACCTTCACCGCATTCGGGTCCGCGATCTCCAGCGCCGGGCAGCGAACCGCCAGCGTAGCCACCTCCACCTCCGCCCGCGCAAACAGCTTGAGCAGCGGCGGAAAAAAATCCGCCGTCAGCGTCGGTTCGTCCCCCTGGATGTTCACGTAAATATCGGCGTCGATCTGCCGCGCCACCTCGCGCACCCGATCCGTTCCGCTCGGGCACTCCGCCGAAGTCAGCGCTGCTGGAATCCCGCGCTCCCTGCACACGGCGGCCACTTCCTCTGCGTCGGTAGCCACCACCACCGGGTCCATCAGCCCACTCGCCGCGGCCGCTCGCCACACCCACTCTACCATCGGCCGCCCGGCAATCGTGCGCAGCACTTTGCGGCTCAGCCGCGTCGAACTCAACCGCGCCGGAATCACCCCGGCAATACGCAACGTACTCATGCAGCCGAGTCTACAGCAGCGGACGGGGAGGACTCATCTTCGCCAATCCCGAGCGCAAAAACTGCATCCGCCCAGGTTTGACCTTCAATCCACCCGCCCGTATCATCAACATAGGGACGTGCGGGCGGACCGCCCTCCGCCCCGTCTTAGGCAGACCGGCCCCCCGGTCTGCCGCCCCTTCCGGCGGAGTAGCTCAGATGGTTAGAGCGACGGATTCATAACCCGTAGGTCGGCGGTTCAATCCCGCCCTCCGCCACCAATCAAATCAACAACATACGCAGGAATCATAGTCTCGGCCATCTCGCGTGGTTGCGCGGGGCCCATTCCGGGCAACCTCCTGGCCAACCTTGCCGGCTACACCGCGGACACAGTAGGCGCCAAGCTGTTGAGTTACTATCCGAAACCGTCCTCATCCGGCCCCTCTAACAACCTGTTCGCGTCCGGGAGCGCGCCGGCCAATTCGGATGAGTACCTGATCCGGGCCGACCACAACTTCAACCACTCGGCCAGAATGTATTTCCGCTACTCCTACAAAAAGGAGTTCAAGACCGGCGCCGCACAGGACTGGGGATCCGATCCTGCAGGCCCCGGCAATGAACGGCCGAACAACCGCTGGGGCATGGCGGCGGGATTCTCGCAGATCTTCAACCCCACATTCACCATGAACATCTCTTCGGGCGTCCAGATTTGGCATGAAACCTCAACCAACCAGTCGAGAGGATTCGACACCACCAGCCTCGGGCTCCCGAGCTATAAGCTCTTGAGGATCGCTGTCTATCCACCTCCATCTGCCATCGATGCTCACCCCTTTCAGCACCTCTCGCAAGCTTCCCAGGCTCACCATAAAGCCGAGTTCCAATTTGCTGAAATCTGCACACATTTCTACTCCTTCTCGCACTCTCTGCCGTGATGAGGGGCAGGATTTCGCCCACCCGGGCCGGCGGTCGGCGGGGAGGCCAGGGGCATGGGCCGCGCCAATTCCGACGCTCCCGCTCCGGCCGGTTTCGCGCATCCGTATTATTGGGCGCCGTTTGTGCTGATGGGGAACTGGAGATAGGGCAGTGAGTCAGCGCTGCTCAAGCGGGGTTAGCGAGTTAGCACCGCTTCGCGGAGTTAGGGAGTCAGCAAGTTAGCGAGCTTCGTGCGGCTATCGGCGGTGGTATTCTTCCTGGGCCTGCCGCCGGAGCGGCCATTCTGCCGCGCGGCTGAAGCCTTGGCTGTGCTTCTGGATCTGCCGCCTTGTGCGCCGAGGCGGCTGGCCATCCATTGAATACGGCCAAGAACGCGAATCGCATGAATGCCCCCGGCTGGGATCGCCGGGGGCTTTTGTTTTTTCCGTTTCAACTCGCTTCAGTTTGCCCGGTTTCGCAGCTGTCTGCTTGAGCCGGCCTCAGTTGCTGAACAGCAGAATGCCGGCGGCTTTTTCTTCGCTGGCGGACTCATCGGCGCTTACCGGGCGATAGAAGAGTTGGTTGGCTTGGAGGTAGACCTCGAGGAAGGCTGGGCGCTCGGCGATTTTTCCGGCGATCAGAGCTTCCGACAAGGGGTCCTCCACGTAGCGCTGCAGGGCGCGGCGGAGAGGGCGCGCGCCGTAACTGCGGTCGACGAGAGTCTTGTCAAGGATCCACTTCTTGGCTTCCTCGGTGACGGAGATGGTGATGGCCTTCTGGGCCAGATTGGCGTTCAACTGCTGGACCAGCAGTTCGACGATCTGGATCAGGTCGGCGTCCGACAGCGATTGGAAGAGAATGACCTCGTCGAGGCGGTTGAGGAACTCGGGATTGAAGGTCTTCTTCACTTCCTGCTTGACCAACTCTTCGATCTTTTCCGAGACGATGTCTTCGCGGTCGCTCTGGAAGCCGAGACCCTGCTTCTTCATCAGGTGGCGGGCGCCGATATTCGAGGTCATGATGAGGATGACGTTCTTGAAGTCGACGGTGTTGCCTAAGCCGTCAGTCAACTGGCCGTCCTCAAAGACCTGGAGCAGGATGTTGAAGACATCGGGGTGCGCCTTCTCGATTTCGTCGAGCAGGACGACGGAGTAAGGCGAGCGCTTGACGCGTTCGGTGAGTTGGCCGCCCTCCTCATAGCCGACGTAGCCCGGAGGCGAACCGATGAGCTTGGAGACGGAATGCTTCTCCATGAACTCCGACATATCGAAGCGGATGAGGGCCTTGTCGGAGCCGAAGAGGAAGTTGGCGAGGGTGCGGGCCATCTCGGTTTTGCCGACGCCGGTGGGGCCGAGAAAGAGGAAGCTGCCGATGGGCCGCGCGGGCGACTTGAGGCCGGCACGGGAGCGGCGGATGGCGCGGGCCAGCGCGCCGATGGCCTTCTCCTGGGAGATGACGCGCTTGTGCAACTCTTCTTCCACGCGCAGCAGCTTCTGCGTCTCCTCTTCTTTGATGCTGGTGACGGGCACGCCGGTCCAACGGCTGACCACGTCCTCGATGTCTTCGCGGCCCACGATGCCGGAGGCCGAGTCGTCGAGGTGGTATTTGTCGCGCAGGGCGCGCAGGTTTTCGCGCTCCTTTCGCTCCTCGTCGGAGTAGAAGCGCGCCTTTTCGAACTCGTGGTTGGCGATGGCCGAGTCCATGCGGTGAACGATGAACTTGATGCGCTTCTGGACCTCGGTGATCTCCTCGGGCAGCGAGGTCTGGCGGAGCTTGACGCGCGCGCCGGCTTCGTCGATCAGGTCGATGGCCTTGTCGGGCAGGAAGCGGTCGGGAATGTAGCGGTTGGAGTGGGAGACCGCGAACTCGACGGCGGCATCGGTGTAGCTGACGGCGTGGAACTTCTCGTAGCGGTCCTTGATGCCGTGGATGATCTTGATGGCGTCGGCCTCATTGGGCGGCGGCACCTTGACGGCCTGGAAGCGGCGTTCGAGGGAGCGGTCCTTCTCGATGGATTTGCGGTACTCGGCCGGAGTGGTGGCGCCGATGCACTGGATTTCTCCGCGGGAGAGCGCGGGCTTGAGGATGTTGGCGGCGTCGAGCGAGCCCTCGGCCGAGCCTGCGCCCA
>Ga0181533_1001069_pt1 | contig 35930 bp, 42 predicted proteins | sample PEATcosm2014_Bin_45_FD_119772 | JGI IMG/M metagenome (GOLD analysis project Ga0181533, IMG submission 119772) | Peatland microbial communities from MTU Mesocosm Facility, Houghton, MI, USA - PEATcosm2014_Bin11_60_metaG | ecosystem: Environmental > Terrestrial > Soil > Wetlands > Peat | place...
GATTTCGGCGACACCATTGTGCCCAGGGCCTCCGGTTCCTCCTTCCTTCTAAAGGCTTTCCGCGCAGACCTCGATGGCACCAGCAGAGGCCGATTTGAGATCCGGATCGAGCCGCGAAGGTTATCCGTGGTACTGGGTGATGGCGGTTGGTGGGCTCGCGCACAGCGCAGTCAGTCTGTACCGGCGGGCAGAGCAGGCTCTTCACCTGTGTATCAAGGCCCTGGGCTTTGTACTTTTGTTGGGGGAGCAGTCACTTTCGCAAAAGAGCGCTGGCTCGGCCTGACCGGGCTTGTCATCCCGGTCGCAGGCAACGGCGCGAGCGCCACCGTGGCACTGCAGGCGTGAGAGTGACCACTTGGCGCTGAAAATACTTCGATATTCTGCGTCGGGAACCCCATGTTTCGCCTTCCAGATCGGTAGTACGTCTTAGGGCCGATTCAACCTCAAGTTGTCGGGTCCGAGAGAGGCATGACCTTTATGAGACCCAACATTGCAGCCACGGCCGACACTCTGATCCATCGACTGAGACAACGCACAACCTACTTGAGCTGCGCGGAGGTTATGTCCCTCCTCGGCAAATCCCGGAACACACTTTGCCGGTGGGTGCGCGACGGAATCATCCCCGGATTCAAGTTCGGGAAAGACTACAGATTCGCCCCCTTGACCCTGGCGGGCTGGATCGAGGCTCACCAGCTTTAGACCGGCCATCTTCCCTTCAGGATAGGAAGAGGATCGCCGCTCCTCCTCTCCACACCTCCACACATGCAGGTCCGCATTCGGGGTTCCATGAGTTGAGCCCCGAACGCTAAGCAATAGGGCCGGGGTTCAAAGAGCACACCGCCAACGGTGGTTTCGCCGCTCATCGAGTTCTATCGCGGACTCCAGGGGCATCCCAGGAGGCTCGCTGTCACTCGGATGCCCACAGAGAGACCCTCATGCGGCTTGGACGCGGCTTTCCACCGCTTTCAGACCGGCGAACGTGCTGTTGACCAAGTTGCGCGTGCGTTCGCTCTTATCGTCACCGCCCGCAAGGTACCGGAGGGTTGTTTCAAGCGATGCGTGCCTGAGCCACCGTTGAATGGTCCTGGCGCTCACCCCCGCCTCATGGTGCATGGTCGCAAAAGTTTTCCGGAACCGATGGAGAATGAATCAGTGACAGGTGGGTGACGTCGCGCAACATTGTCCCGTCTTACAGCCCTTCCGCGGCTTATGGTGGCACTCACCACAATTCAGGCCAGCTTTGTAGGCAAGCGTCTTGATCACCTGGAGGAGGTAGTCTTCTGGTTTCTTATCGGGCAGTGAGAAGATTCTCCGCGATTGGGGGACCCTCGCCCGGCGAGCCCTCAAGAGTTCGACCAGGGTTTCAGGGATGGGAATCAAACCTTCTTCCCGATCCTTGGGCGTAAACCCGAGGTCTTTCTTCTGACTCACCTTGAAGGTCCTACCATGGAAATCCACATCGGCCCAGGAGGCGTACATGACCTCTTGTTTCCGCCCCCCGGTGCAAAGCAGGAAATGAACCAGGTCTGCCTCGTTCTGATCGGCGACACGCAAGAGGCCCTGAATCTCTTCAAGGCTGTAGGGTGAAACTACCTTTTCAACCACCCGGATTCTGTCAGTCTTCATGAGCGGCCACTTCACCTCAAAGTGATTCAGAAAGGTCCGAACGGAGGTAAGGTGCGTGACGACCGAGCGATCCCCATTCCCCATCGCAACAAGGGCATCCCGGAAGGCGAGTACATCCTGGCGGGTGATGGCCTCCAGGGTGGACTTCGAGTACCCCCTGGAGAACAGCCGGAGGGCGTATTCATACAACCGGTGGGTCTCCTCGCTCTTCGACTTCCGTACCTCGCTCAGGTACTCCTTCTTGGCGGCCTCAAAGCTGCGCCCTGTGACGGTCGGGTCAACGACTTCGATCCCGGCCTCCTGGGCGTTCAGGATCATCTCCCGCTGATGCTGACGATTGAGGGCCTCCTGAGCATCACTGCCCACGGCCTCCCAAACTCGCTTTCCATCCCGCAGATAGCGCAGGTGGTACACTGCCTCCGGGTGACGTTCGAACTTGCCGTTCACCACCGCGTGCAGGGGCTTCAGTTTCTGATTGGCGCTGTAGACGGGCTTGCATTACGGGCGGCTGCCGTCCTCAAGCTTGATACGGATGTACAGATGTACTTTCACGTTTTCTCTCGTAGTGGGTATTACCGCTGTGGAGGGGAAAACGTAGGAATCTTGTGAAGAAATGTAACCACCTGTGTAGCCGAGATACCAAATGGTTGATTCTAAAGGTCAAGCATTTAGCCCGTACATAAATCCAGCAAAATCAGCGCGGGCTTTAGCCCCTGAGGGACGCTTTTCGGACCTCTTGCTTGAGAGCCGTCCCTTTTCCGCAGCCGGTAAACCCCGCCCCTTCAATAGCTATAATTTTTTGGACAGGTTCTTAGCTCCGGCATCCCTCTAAAACAGGCGGACACGTCGTGGTTCGAGAGTATTGCTGAATACAATCAATTCCGCCATTAAGTGCAACGCTATGCTACCCCCCAGTTCATTGGAACGCTGCCACTGAGTTCAACGCAATTCTGTCACCCGGAGCACCGTGGCATGCAAAGTATCACCCACACCGAAGCCTGTGCGAGGCAGATAGCCGAACAGCGACTGCCGGATAGCCGGATAGCCGGTCACCCGCCAGGAACGGGCAAAACGGGCTCGGATCTGCGCGGGAACATAGGCTCGGTGCAGCATCAGGAGCGCCGCTGTTCCTGTTTAGTGAAGGGCGCCGCGCGCGACGAGCGCACTTTGACGCGGCGCGAAGAGGCGGAGCTGACAGCGAGCCACTGCGAGGGAGGCCGGTAGATGCATAGTCTGCTCATGTGGGTGGTGTACGGCCATCCGCGGGACTTCCCGGAGCATTTCGTGGCGCGGGTCTTCCGCTTCGAATCAGATGGCGGCGAATATCGGCAAGTGAGCTTTATCGGGCAGACAAGGGGAACGGGCTGTTGTACGGTAAGTCAGGGAAAGAAAGGAAATACATGAGAGATGAAATTGTTGAAGGAACTCCCAGAACGTATTCCGGCGCACTGTTGGCGGCGATCGCAGTGGCGATACTTCTGGGGCTGGGCGGGATTATCTGGAGCTACACGCTGAGCAACAAACTGGCTACTCAGCAGCAGGCTATGGCGGATGCTTCAGCGCAGAACACCAGGCTGGCTGCAGCACTGCAGGATACCGATGCGCGGCTGAATGTGGCCACGGACCAGTTGAAGGCCTCGCTTGGCCTGACGCAGAAGCAACTGGATACGCGCTCGGCGGCGCTGCAGGTCCGCGAGGTTCGCGGGGAGCAGACAACAGCACGGCTGGCAACCGCGCAACAGCAGACGCAGGGGCAGGTGGCCGCAGTTTCCACCGCCGTGACTGACGTGCAGACGGATGTCGGCGGAGTCAAGACCGATGTGGCCAAGACGAAGAGCGACCTGGCCGACACCAACAACCAGTTGACGTCGATGAAAGGGGATCTGAACGGCCATAGCTCCCTGATTGCTCGTAATGGCGCGGAACTGGAGATTCTGAAGCACAAGGGCGACCGGAACTACTACCAGTTCACGCTGGTGAGGGGTGTGAAGCAGCAGGTGGGGACAGTGAGCCTGGAACTGAAGAGAGCAGACTCGAAGAGGAGCAAGTACACCATCGCCGTCTATTCCGACGACAAGCAGTACGAGAAGAAAGACAAGAGCCTGAACGAGCCGCTTCAGTTCTACAGCGGCAAGGATCCCATGTTGTTTGAGATCGTGGTCAACAACGTGAGCGCCAAGAACACGGTGACAGGGTATCTGTCATCTCCGAAGGGTGCGCCGGAACCGGTGGTGATTGCCGAGCGATAGAGCGCCAACTGCAGACACGTCCTTGATTGCAGATTGAGAATAGATGGTATAGAAGATCTCAACGCCTGCAAGAAGGACGTGTCACGTTTTCGGGTATCTGTGCGATGGGCCGCCGCATTGCGAACCTATGAAAAACACCACTCCAATTGCGCTAGCGTCCCTGGTCGCGAACCCGAATTTGCCCCATCCCGCAAAAAAAGGGTGCGTTTTTGCCTGTGGTCCTGTGGAGCTATCTCTAACCACCGCAGATTCAATAGGTTACTCCGGCCAACCGCACAGGAACGCAGATTGCGTAAAAACTGTAGCCCTGTGGAGTCACACTTAACCAAAGCAGAATCAATTGGTTATGCCGTCCGACCTCATAGGAACACAGGATGCGTGGCCCTGTAAACGTTTGGCGGTTGCCTCCGGCGTTCGAAGCTCCGTTTGCCGGAACAGCATTGATATTCATCTGAGGGAATTGCCGGAATCCGGCCGCCATCCGATTCGTTCGAGTCGCCGCCGGCTTATGATCAATACTCGACCTTGCCGGCCGACGCCATCCAGGCGGCAAAGCTGGCCCAGGCTTCGTCGCCAAGCAACTGCGTGGCAGGGAGCGCGCGCGCGGACGGGTCCTTGCGAAACTCTTCGAAAAGAAAGGCGTCGTCGAAGCCGGCGCGGGCGGCATCTTCGGAGCTGCAGCCGTAGTAGATGGTGTCGAGCCGGGCCCAGTAGCAAGCCGCCAGGCACATGGGGCAGGGCTGGCAACTGGTATAGAGCTGGCAGCCGGCCAAGCTGAATGTGCCCAGTGCCTTGCACGCTTGGCGGATGGCGTTCACCTCGGCGTGAGCCGTGGGATCGTGACAGGTGGTCACGGTGTTCGCCCCCTCGGCGACGATCCGGCCCTGGCGCGCGATGACCGCGGCAAACGGGCCGCCCCCGCCAGTAGCGACGTTCCGGGTAGCCAGCGCGATGGCGCGGCGCAGGAACTCGGGATTGGGCGGGGTGGGAATCGTCAACTTGCTCACCGCCTCCCTGAGGCGAGAAATCAATCACAGTATGGCACAGGGATTCGTACCCGTCGGCGCGCCGCACGGGTACATCGGGGCCATGATCGAGAGGCAGGGCCTAATCAAGCTGGGGCAGATCGCCGGGCTGGTCGATGTCCACTTCGCCGCCGGAGAAGGGCAGCGCGATCAACGGGCAAGGCGGCTGAACCAGCAACGTACGCGCCCCTTTGTCGCCGCGGAGCGCAAGGAGCCCCGGAAAGACCAGGCGAGGAAATACGGCGGGAACGCCAAGTACGCCTGCATAGGCTGAAGCCACGATGGAAGGCTCAGTTTGCGCGGCGAAGGTCTCAATCAATGCGCGCAGGTGCGCGGCGGTGAGATGAGGCTGGTCGCAGCCCAGGATCAGCGCGCCTGGCGCACCGGGTTCAACTGCATCCAGCGCAGCGAGTCCTGCATAGATTGAAGTGGCGATTCCCTCCTCCCAGCGATCATTGATCACGGGAATCGCATGGTTCAAGGCGACGGAGGCGCGAATGATCTCGCGATGGGCGCCGAGTACGGTGAGCACGGGAGCGGCGCCCGCCTGGTTGGAAAGCCGGATCGCACGCTCGAGCAGTGTTTCTCCGCCGAGCACGAGCAACTGTTTGGGCTGACCGAGGCGGCGGCTGGCTCCGGCGGCAAGAACGATGGCGGCGACGGAGGATTTCACGGCCGGCCTTCAGCGTCCGGTTGCAATGCGATCAGCAGCACCGGCAGCGGATCATGCTCGGCCGGCGTGGCGCCTGTCGGCGGCGGCAGAAAAGCTCGAAGCATGGCCTCATGCTAACTTGGCCAGGCCACAGAGCCAAGGAAGAATGCCTCCTGCGCGTGCTAAATTGAGATGCACATGCGGCCGTGGGCGCAAGTGCATTGCCGCGCAACGCACTGGCGGAGGTTCAGATGGCCGCGCGGGTGAGGGAATCATGACGGAACACATGCTCTCCGCCGAACCAACGCACTCCGTGTGGGACCGCTCGCTCCCGCCCCGGTTGCGCATCGAGCCGGGCGACGAAGTCGCGTTCGAGTGCGCTGACGCCAGTGGCGGCCAGGTGCGGCCGGGCATGACGACCGGGGAGTTCCTGGCCATCGACCGCACCCGTATCCACGCGCTCACCGGTCCGGTCTGGGTCGAGGGGGCGGAGCCAGGTGATGTGTTGCAGATCGACGTGCTGGCCACTCGCCACGGCGGTTGGGGATGGTCCAGCGTCATCGAGGGTCTGGGTTTCCTGAAGGATCGTTTCCGCGAGCCCTATCTCTTTCATTGGCAGCTCGACGGTGAAGCCACCAGCTCGCTTGCTCCCGCGGTGGTGCCGGTGCGGCCGTTTCTGGGGGTCATGGGCGTGGCGCGCGCCGGCGACGGCGCCTTCCGCACTTGCCCGCCGGGCTCCTTCGGCGGCAATCTCGATGTGCGCGAGCTGTGCGCCGGCTCGCGGCTCTACCTGCCGGTGTTCAACCACGGCGCGCTCTTCAGTTGCGGCGACGGCCATGCAGCGCAGGGCGATGGCGAGGTGTGCATCAATGGCATCGAGTGCCCGCTGGACGTGACCTTACGCTTCCATCTCCACAAGCAGCAGCCGCTTGCGGGACCGATTGTCGAAGCCAGCGAAGTTGCCGCGCCGGACTCTTCTGCCGACGCCTGGGTGGTGGTGGAGACGGGAACGGACCTGGCCGATGCCGCGCGCGCCGCCACCGGCCGCATGATCGACCTGCTCGTCAGCCGCTGGGGTTTCAGCGAAATCCACGCGTATATTCTGTGCAGCGTGGCTCTCAAGCTGCGCCTCAGCCAGGTGGTCAACGGGCCCGTCTACACCGTGAGCGCCGCGCTGAGCAAGCAAATCCTCCCCGATCGGGAGCTGTTCCGAACCCAATGACCATGAAGGATCCTGAAATTGTGGCCGAACTCCGCGCGCTCTATCCGCGCTATGAAGAGGCACTGGTCGCCAACGATGCCGATCCGCTTGTTTCAACTCCCGTGAGCGAGCCGTCGGCGGCGATTGCCGCGGACAACTCGCGCCGATGCTCCCACTGACTATCGCAGATCCTTGAAGTCTGAGCGACAATGGAAGAATGACCGATCTGGAACGGATTTTGTCCCTGTGGCGCGAACTGGAAGCCGCCGAAGCGGACTATGTTCTTGCCACGCTCGTAGCGGTCCAGGGTTCCAGCTATCGCAAGCCCGGCGCGTGCATGCTGCTCACTGCAGACGGCCGGCGCGCCGGCACGGTGAGCGGCGGTTGCCTGGAGGTCCAGGTGGCCAGCCGCGCCTGGTGGCTGACCGCCAATGGACCATCCGTCCAGCGCTACTCCACTGCCGAAGAGGACGGCAACCTGCCCTATGGCTCCGGCTGCGGGGGCGTGGTCTTCCTGCTTCTGGAGCGCCGCGCGACCGCTGGGTCGCTGCTGACCGCGCTGGAACGAGTCTTCGATGGACGCATTCCACTGGCTGTGGCAACCATTCTGGAGGGTCCGCACCTCGCCCGCCGCGCATTCGCCGGCCTGGAGCGGGAAACCTCGCAACAACGCCGGCCCAGCGCCGAGCCAGGCCAGATCGGCGACGATTCGCTTCAAGACCTCGCCAGAGTGGCGCTCACAAGCCGCAAGTCGATGGAGAAAGAGATTTCAATTCAGGGAACCGAAGCCCGCGCCTGGGCTGATTACCGTCCCGCTCGTCCCGGCCTGTGGATCTTCGGCGCCGGCGACGATGCTCAGCCGCTTCTTCGCATGGCGAAGGAGTTGGGCTGGTTTGTTTCGGTGGCCGACGGCCGCACTCAACTCGCTACCCGCGAACGCTTCCCCCTGGCCGATGAGCTCCGCATCCTGCCCATCAAAGAGTTGCCGGGCGGCCAACCCGATGGATCGCCAACGGCACTCGGCAATCCACATCCCGAAGACGCCGCAGTGGTCATGACCCACAGCTTCGAGCAGGATGCGCGGATTCTTGCCTCGCTGCTGGCGCTCGACGCTTCGCCGGGCTACATTGGCGTGCTCGGCCCACAGCGCCGCACCCGCGAACTGCTCGTCGAAGCCGCCCGCCTGCTCAATCTGCCCGCAAGCGCAACCGATGCTCAAACAGAGCGCCGGCTGGCTCAACTCCATGCCCCCACAGGCCTGGACCTGGGCGCGGAATCGCCCGAAACCATTGCTCTTTCAGTGCTGGCCGAGATCCAGAAGTCGCGCACCGCGACCACCGCACTGCCTCTGCGCCAGGTGCGCGCCGCCGCGCTCACAATCAACGGCTAATCGCGTTAAACAGACTCTAGCACCCGGATCTTGTCGGCAACTTCGACGGCCAGCGTTTCAAATTCGGAATGGAACAGCCTGCGCTCCCTGACTGGCATCTCGTTCTGCAGATCGGGATACGGTGTGACCTCGCACCCTGGGAACGCGGAAAAGCCCACGGTGTCAGCCAATCTGCAACTTACTTTGATCAATTCAGCCATGCTCCAGGCGCCATCCTGCCGCCTGGGAGAATGATGCTCGGAGACAATGGCTTCGAATTCAGACGGCATCTTCCAATCGGCAATGAGCTGCCGTCCCGCATCGCAATGATCGCATCCGAACAACTTCCGCTCCCTCAGAAGGATGCTGGCGCCGGATCCTGCATGATTACCCAATAGAGCGGCGTACTCTTGCGGCCGGATGACGGCCAGCGCCAACCGTCCGATATCGTGCAGAATGCCGGAGGTGTACGCAGTGTCTTTGTCCATGAACCCTGCTGAGGCAAGCTGCTCCGCGATCATGGCACACGCCAGGTTGTGACGCCATGCGTTCCGGATCACTGGATGACTAAGCTTGTTGCCGAGGTAGGATCGGACTCCAACAGTCAGACACATCCCTTGCAATTGATTGGCGCCAAGTACGGCGATTGCCTGCAGGATGGTGCAAGCGGGAAATCGAGGGGCGTACACAACGGAATTGGCGATGGTGAGGACCTCGCTGGCGAATGCCGCATCGGACGAGATCAGCTCACTCAGCTGGTGCAGCTGCACATTCTCATTGTTGGTCAGCGTCAGTACCCGAATCGCGACTTGAGGAAACGGGGGAAGGCGCAAATGTGCCCAGGACGGACTGACCACCTGGTCTCTCTCGATTTCAATCTCCACGGTCAAAGTCTCCGTCCAACGACTCAATGGTCTTTATGCGGCGCCGGTTCCTCTCGGCAGGATCGGCGGCGCGACATAGATCGCCATCGCACCCCGCCAACAACTATGTCGGCAGGCGAGCGGTTCTTCTACAGGAGATATCTCTTGAAGTGCGGGGGGGGTCTAATCCGGCCGGAATCAAACACGAAACACGATCAAAATGGGCAAGCGATACTCTGAGCGCGGCGCCGCAAGCGGGGTACGTTCCAAAAACGGCTCTCCAATGCTTGTAGACCGGAACCACCGCTTCAAGGCGCTCCACCCTCATTTCGCTTTCCAGGTCTTCCCATCCGTGCTCACCCAGATGAGGTCGCTATCGGTCACGATTTCAAAGACCGCCGCCGGCAGGAGTGGCGCAACTGCGGCCCCGGCGCTCAGTCCATTGGACTCATGTTTCGCGCCTGCGCTGGCGAATGCCGAGGCGCCCGCGGCATTGCCGTTCAAATCCCGTTGGACACGCACTTCTACAGCCCGGCCACTCCATTGCCGGGCAACAGATTCCCAGTGTCTTCCTGAGTCTTCACTAAGAAACAGCGTGCCGGCCATGTCGATTGCCAGCGTGCGATGCTGCGCCGTGACTGTCGAGATAGCCGTCAGACCACTCGGAAGCACGGCTTTCTTCGCATTGCGGGCAACCACAATTTCGGCCATCGACTGTTGTGCTGCAAGTTCAGAGTTGCTGCGTGGCGCAAGTTCAATTTGAGACTGCGAAACGGAAGCTGTAACCGGCGTGGTGCGGCTGGTCTGGAAGCGCTTTGCCATGCTATCCATTCGTGCCTGGGTCGCCTTGGCAGCCGTGGCGTTGCTCGAAAGCGCGCCGGCGACGGGTTGCGGTTGCAGCGCTGCGAATGCCGGCCCTGGTTTGGGTTGAACTGCGGCAACTCCTTGCACCGGCGCACCTGGAGGCAACGCGACTCCATGGAGTTCAGCGTTCGACACTTCGAATGCACCAGCCTGGCCCGGCGGCGCGTGCGATGGAACCGCCTCTGGAGCAGGTGCTGCCGCGGTGGCGCGGGCCGGTACGGAGCGCACTTTCCGCTCGGACGACTTGGTGGCGTCGGCAGAAACCGTGGCAGTTCCTGAGCCTGCCCGCTCTTGCGGCGAAGGTGCGGCGACCCTCCCCACGTCTTGCGGGGCGGCTGGAGGAGCAACACTGGCCAATTCCGGCGCCGGCCCCGCGTGCCGCAAGTGAACGAAGACCGCCAGCGCGAGAATCGAGGCGAGCGCTGCCGCCGGGATCCATGCCCAACGCCAACCCCTGAGCCAGGAACCAGTTCGAGGCGCAGAACGATCCGATGAAACGGCGGTGTTTGCCGCCGGCTCCAGGCCGTCAACTGCCCGCTGTGCGACAAAAACCACCTGCCGGCACCGGCTGCACCCGGCAAGATGGGCAAGAATCTGCCCGCGTTCCCGCTCCGGAAGAGCCTGCTCAACGAAGGCGCTGAGGCTTTCCGCGTCGGGATGAAGGTCGAGTTGGGAGGTCGGATTCATCTTGCAGCCTTCTCTTGGAACGTGTCCGATGGAGAATTTTGCAGCAGTTTCTTCAGATTCAGATCCAGATCGCGCGGGTCGGCTCCAAGGGCCTCTGCGCCGGCGCGCCTGCTGAGGCCAAAACCCTGGAGATTTTTGAGAACCTGCTTTCTGAGGTCGTCGATGATGCGCCGCAGCCTGCGGCTGACCGTGGCTTCATGCACGGCCAGCACCTGGGCGATCTCGAGCAGCGTTCGCCCGTCAAGATAGTAGGCCGCCAGGAGAAAACGCTCCTCCGGTTGCCGCCGCCCGAGAGCCTGTTCAATCGCCTTGCCCAGCACCGTGAGTTCGCCCGCGGGCTTTGCGGGCTCCGGGTCCACGGCGGGTGCGTCATACTCTTCCAGCGGCTGCTCCCGATGACTGCGCCGGTGATGGTCCACATGGCGCTGGGCAAGCGTGGTTCTAAGCCAGCCAATCAGCGATCCTCTTCCCCGGTAAGACTCCAACGGGCAGCGTCTCTCGCCATCGCGCATGGTCAGACCGTAGAGTTCCGCATAGAGTTGGCCCGCCAGGTCGCGGCCGAGTGTGTCGCTGCCGGTAATCGCAATCGCGGCACGGACCAGCGGCTGTTGATATACAGAAAGGAAGTGCTTCCATGCTCCCTCGTGTCCGTTTGCACAGGCCAGCGCCAGCACCAGGTCGGCGAGCCTGATGCTGCGGAAGAAGCCTGCCTGTTGCTGGCGTGAAGCTGTTGCTCCCTGGGGCTGTCCATAGTTCTGCGCCGTTCCCACGCGTTCCAGGATCTGGCTCAACTCCTTGCGATCGAGGCCGAAGGTGGCCGGGTTGCACTCGCGCCAGAGTTCCTCGAGCATGCCGTCATGGATCGGCTCCGGCAGGGCGGAGATGCCCGCCACGGCTCTGTTTTCCACGGATTGGGACGGCGTAATCCCCACGCCCTGAAGATACGCCAAAAAAACTCTGCAAGAAACCGGCAGGCAGGCGTTCCTGAGTCAAAGGCCGGCGAGGCTTCAGCCGGCGAAGGAGGGTCATGAATCATCTGGGCAGGTTGGGGCTGGCGGGAGCGATGTTGTTTGTGCTCGCCGCGTTTGAGCAGCAAAGCGGAGTCACAGCGGCCGGCGGACCACTCGAAGCCGGAAATGATCCCTACCGGGTGCTTGCCCCCATTGAGAGTGGCAATCTTCTGCTGTTTCCCGTCGTCCGGGCTGGCAACAAGTCCCCCGGCGCAACGCCGTTCATCACCCTGGACGAAGGAATCAAGAACGGAGAGGTTGAAGTGACCGAAGCAGGCCGGGTGCGTGGACTGGTCCGGCCCAGGGGCGGCGAGCCGGTTTTTCCTGTGAACCGTTTTCGTGGAGACGAGGTCAACACGCTGGTCCTCGTCAATCACTCCAGGCAGCCGCTTCTGTTGCTGGCAGGCGAGATCGTCACCGGAGGCAAGCAGGACCGGGTGATTGCCAAGGACCGCATCGTGCCTGCCGGCGGCGAGCCCATCGACCTGTCGGTCTTCTGCATTGAGCCGGGCCGCTGGACGGAGAGTTCGGCCACCTTCGGCGCCGCGGCAAAGGCGTCCGCCGGCAGCTTCATGGTCCAGCCCACCGTGCGCCAGCAGGCCATGGTGGCGAAGGACCAGCAACAGGTGTGGAATTCAGTGCATGGAGCCATCTCGCAGATGGAGATTGCGGCTGCGCCTTCGGCCAACACCTCGATGGACGCAGCATCGGGCGGGGCGTATCCACGCTCTATCGGCACAACCAGCTACGCCAAGGCCATGCAAGACAGCACGGTCAGCGCCAAGGTCGATGAGGCGGCAGCCCCGGTGATGAAGTCCAGGGATCAGGTGCTTGCCCAGCTTCGCCAGGAACACGCCATCGGCGTGGTGGTGGCCGTGCGTGGCGAGATCGTATGGGCCGACCTCTTTGCCGACACGGAGCTGCTCTCCCGCTATTGGACCAAGCTGGTCCGTTCCTATGCGGCCGAGAGCCTCACCGTGGGCGAAACGCATTCCGCGCCGGCCGTGGCCGATGCGCAGCGATTTCTGGACGCGCCCTCGGGTGGGACCGAAACCAGCGAAGGCGAAGTAGGCGTCTACCGTTATCGCGAACTCAAGTCCGGCGGCGCCGAAACCTTTGTGCTGGAATCGTTGTTGCCCGGAACCGGATACGACGTCCACATCAGCAAACTGAAGCTCAGAAACGCGGAACATCGACCCAAGCCGCTGGTGTATTCTCCGCAGATCTACCGCTGATTGCCGGCTGGGCTCAGCCTGGAGGGCGCTTCCAATAAGTGAACAGCCGGGAGCCCCAGGTATTTCGCCGCGCCGAACCGCGGCGGGAGGCCTGGGCTTCTCCCGCTCTCTCCACAAAACTTGCCCTACGGTGCAGCGCCCCGTCTTACACTCTCTGCCCTGTGCGCCATGCGCGGAACCGCGATCAGAGTGATGGCAAACAGGAAGATGGAAGCGGCAATGAACACCAGGTGCCCGAGGCGCAGGTCTTCAAACAGCAGCTTGGCCGCGACAAACACCAGCGTGGCATAGGCGATGCGCGTCAGCTCCACCCGGCGCCAGCGGGAACCGGCAAAGGCCAGCGCAAGGGCCACCGCGCAGAGGATCAGCGTGCGAATGAAGGCCACGTGATGGGCCTCGGGAGCCCTGCGCAGCGCAACGAGCCAAAGCAGGCCCTCGACCAGCAGCGCCGCCAGGGCGCAAACCGTCAAAGCCGCCGGGACGAGGTGAAGAAACTGCTGCCTCCAGCTCTCTTGAGGGCAAGGCTTTCCGGCTGCGTAACAAATAAGCGCGCACGCTGAAACAAAGCAGACGCTCCCCGCAACCCTCACGGGCATGATCCCGGCCAAGGCATGGAAGGCATAGTCAAGGAGGCCGGATGCAACCACTGCCGCCGCCAGATACGCCAGGCCGTGGAACTGCAGAGTCAAGCGGCCCAGCCGGACGCCCATAACGGTGGCTGCAATCGCAGCCACGCCCAGGCAGGCCGCCAGCCAGAACGGCGGCAGGCACAACACGCTTCCAGCCAGGAACAAACCCACGGCCCAGGTGGCAAAGACATGGTAATTGCGGCCCTCGACGGCGCCGTCGAAGAGGACAAAGACCGCCGCATAACACGCAGCCGACAGCAGCAGGCACACCACGCCCCAACCGATGGCGCCGAATTGCGGCTCGAAGTAGAGCGCGCTGGAGGCGGCCAGAAAAAAGGCGATCAGCGCCTGCACGGTTTCGAAGATGGTGATCTTGTACCCCAGCAGCGTGGTTCGGACGGAGACACTTGCCGCATAAATCAGGAACAGCAGGCAGCCGGGCAGGAGCAATCCTGCCGTGCCGATCGCAGGGTAATCTGTGCGCGTGCTTGACGGGCTCGAGTAAATAAAGATCAAGGCCCAAACGGCCAGGTCGGCTGCGGCGGCCAGCAGCGGCCTTATGCTCAGTTGGCGATTGCGCGTCGCCGCGTACTCGCTGATGAGGACCATGAGCAGGAGCGACGCGATGAAGGGAACCAGCCGGTGTGTGGCGATCGACAGCGCGAGGGCCGCCACAGCCGCGGCCACATTGGCCACCCAGAAGACCGGCGTCCGATCCCGCTTCCATGCCAGCGCGGTGGCCGCAATCACAAATGCGCCCAGCAAGCCTGCCGTCACTGGCACCGGCAATACCTTGAAGCGCAGCGTAAGTTCCCAGAGCATGGGAGCAAGAATCAGGGCAGAGGTGCCGGCGTAGATGGCGCTTGCAAACCACGCCCCGGCCGGGACGCGCACTGCCCAGACCACCCACATGAGAGCGTAGGCAATGGCAATGGCCGCAATCGCCAGCTTGGGCAGCGAACTGGACTCAGCCACCGCGCGCAGCACGTAAGCGCCGGCAATGCCGAGCATGGCCTTGCCCAGCACGGAGAATACGCCGGCCTGCGCAAAGGAGAGCCCTTCGCCGGCCACGGCCACCGGCGCCGCGGCCAACTGCTGGGAAGCCGGCGCAGTGGACACCAGGTTGGGGTGTTCGAGGGCATGGACACGCCGCTCCAGTGTCTCCAGGCGTGCCGTGAGCCGTTCGAGTGCGTCGGGAAGATCGTCCATAAGCTCCACCCGAAAAAAAACGAAACCTGACGCGTTCTAGTCGGCCGCGGCGGATGCGGGCGCACTCTTTTCAGGCCACGGCGGCAGCAGCTTTACCAGCACCCACAAAAAGACCAGCGGGAGGAGGGTCAACGCGACAGCCACGATCAGCCCTTCCTTTGAGACCAGGCCCATCTTGTAGGTCGTGTATCCGAGAAAGCTCTTCGAGAACAACTGTCCGCCGATCACCACGTTCCAGCGCATGGCGAAGATGCCGACCAGGGCCAGGCATCCGGAGAGGACGTAGATGCGCTTGCGGGCGATCTCCGGCAGCTTCACAACCTGGGTAAGGAACAACAGCAGGAGCGGCGTCACGGTGCCGAGGCAGATCTGGACTACGATCTGCGAAAAGTAGAGCTGGGTATGGACCATGAAATCCAGGCTGCGGAACGATTCGTCGGCCTCGTAGATGCGATGAATCAGGTCCAGCATCTCCAGGCTGAAGTCGATGATGAAGATATAGAACATGTACATGGCGATGGTGTCCACGCAGCGCATGTCGATGGTCTGCTTGCGCAGCTTCGAGATCAGCATGTACAGCAGCATGACTCCGGCAATCCCCGACACCATGGCCGAAAAGATGAACACCACCGGCATCAACGGCGAGGACCACCAGGGATTGGCCTTGATGGAGCCGAAGATGAAGCCGACGTATCCGTGCAGCAGGAAGGCGGAGGGAATGCCGATCAAAGTGACGATCCACCCCACCCGCTCGTCGATGGCCAGCGAGCGCTCGCTGATGTTGGTCGAGCCGAGCGTCATCACCCTGTATACAAGGCGCAGCAGGCCCTTGCTGGACTGCGACAGAAGCACGATCTCGCGCCGGTAGTCGAGCCATATCTCGAACACCAGCACCGCCATCAGATACCACATGTACACATAGCCGAACATGGCCATGGCCGAGGTGCTATGCGGAGTGAAGTACATCTCCGGCGAGCGGAATGGGTGGCCCAGGTGCAAAACCAGCGGCAGGGGCGCAACCAGCAGGAAGGCCAGGGCCGTCAGCAGCGCCAGCCGGTAGGTGGGCTTCACCGCCTCTACCATGAAAACACGTTCCAGCGACGCCAGAATGAATGCGCCCGCCACCAGTCCCGTGATGAAAGGGTACAAAACAATCAGCACACTCCAATAGAGAGTGATTTCGTTTGGATACATGTAGCCTTCAACACCGTTCATAGCCCCTCACTCATCTTGCCTCCAGCTTCTGGCTTTCAGCTTCTGGCTCCTGTGTGCGGAGCTTTGAAGAATTCGATCTTTCCGAGAACAGGCTCGAAGCTGGAGGCTGGCAGCTAGTAACTTCCTTACCTATCGCACCGAACCGTCCAGGTCGTTGTAGAAGAGCTTCGCGCCGGTGGCCATCTGCGGCTTCAACACCTGCACGCTGTGCGTCTTCAGGAACTCGTGGATCGGGTCTTTTGGATCCTTCAGATCGACCAGTTGACGCGCCCCGGTCGGGCAGGCCTCGCAGCAGGCCGTCGTGAGCCCCTGGGTAATCCGGTGGTAGCAGAGTGTGCACTTGTCCGCGACTTCCTTCTTCGGATGGATATAGCGGCAGCCATAGGGGCAGGCCTGCACGCAATAGGCGCAGCCCAGGCAGTATTTCTGGTCCACCAGCACCACGCCGTCCGGGCTGATGAAGGTCGCTCCCACCGGGCACACCTGCGTACACGGAGAATCCGCGCAGTGGTTGCACATCTTGGGAACAAAAAAATACTTGCCGCTCTCATCGGTCGCGACCGGGAATCCTTCCTTGCCGCCGTCGGGCGAGATGACCTCGGGGTCGATTAAGGGGTTGGCCGTAATGACTCCGGGGTTGGTCATGCGCCAGTCCGACCTGTGGTAGCGCTCCACCCAGGTGCGGAAGTAGCCGTCGGGCACATCGTTTTCGGTCTGGCAGGCGCGCACGCAGTTGCCGCAGCCGATGCACTTGGGAATGTCGATCAACATACCCCACCAGTGATCGGACATTTTGTAGTTGGACGAGGCCTCCGGAGTACCAGCAAGTACGGCCTCCCATGCAACCGCCGCGGCCGGCAACAGAATCAGCATTTGACGGCGGGTTATATTCATTTCGCGCCTCCCGCATCGATCGCTGGATTATGCGGCTGATGGCAGGTCAGGCACGGAACTCCGTTGGAGTGATCCGCCGGCACAACCTGCGGAAAGCCCTTGGGTTTGGCGGCGCTGGCCGTGTGGCAGCGCGCGCAGAGCACCGCCGTATCCGGCATCTCCGGCTTCACCGAGGATGGGTCCTCGGCATGGCGAAGCAGCGGGGGGTCCGGCGGAGCCGGGGGAATGATCAAGGCGACGAAACGCTTGTAGAGGTTCGGCCTGGGCTGCTCAGGATTGGGCAAACGCTGGAATAGCGCCCCGTGGCAGGCTTCGCAATTTACGTGCGCATGCTTGCCCTTGCTCTTCTTGTCCGCAACATCCGAGTGGCAAGCCTCGCAGGTGTCGTGCCCGGCAAACTTCGCCGCGTGATCCGCAATTTCGCCCATTGCGGCCCCGCGATAGTGTCCATACTCTCCAAAGCTTTTCGGGACCACGTAGTGGCGCACCACCAGAAACACCAGAAAGGCGAGGACAAACAACCCCGCAAACCGGAAAAGATGCCCTGCATCCTTGAAGACATTCATCAAACCCTCTCCATAACGCCGCTGCCAGGAGATTCCGCGAATCTATTCAGGTGATCTAGAACATTCCCCGTACGCTTGACCGTACAGGAGGTTGTGCCATGGCTGTATGTGAGAGAGATCACACTCCGATGTAGCGCAGGCCGCTCCTGGCGCCGGGCGATTCTCTACTTTGACTCGCGAAGTGCTCGATGCGCCGTAGCGGCTCGAAGCGATACGATGAATAGTCGGAGCCGATGATGCCAACCATTCTCGACGGCGCGGTGATTGCCGCGGCAATCAGGCAGGAAGTGGCCGCGGAGGTCCGCGCGCTCGCCCGCCAGGGCGTCCGGCCGGGACTGGCGGCAGTGCTGGTGGGCAACATGCCTGCGTCGCAGATCTATGTGCGCAGCAAGGTGCAGACCTGCGCCGATCTGGGCATCTATAGCGAACTGATTACGCCGCCCGAGAGCGTGACCACCGAAGAAATGCTCCACCTGGTGGCCAGCCTGAACGATCGCGACGAGATCGACGGCATTCTGATCCAGTTGCCGCTGCCCGCGCACGTCGATGCCAAAGCGCTGCTCGATGCCGTCTCGCCCGCCAAGGACGTAGACGGCTTGCACCCGGTGAACGCGGGCCGGTTGCAGGCGGGTAGGCCGGCGCTGGCGCCCTGCACGCCAGCGGGAGTCATAGAAATTCTCAAGCGTAGCGGCATCCCCATCGCCGGCCGGCACGCCGTGGTAGTGGGCCGCAGCGACATTGTGGGCAAGCCGGTGGCGATGCTGCTGCTGCACCAGAACGCCACTGTAACCATCTGCCACTCGAAGACCCGCGACCTGGGCGCGATCACCCGCCAGGCCGACATCCTGGTGGCTGCCATCGGCCGCGCCAGCTTCATTACAGCGGAGATGGTCAAGCCCGGCGCGACGATTATCGACGTAGGCATCAACCGCATTACGGACCGCGCCGAGTTCGACCGCTTCTTTTTGGGCGACGCCAAACGCGAGGCCGCCTTCGCCAAGCGGGGTTCGACCATCGTGGGCGACGTGCATCCGAAAGCGTTCGAGCAGGCCGGCGCCTATACTCCGGTGCCTGGCGGCGTGGGGCCGCTGACCATCGCAATGCTGATGGCGAACACGGTGCGCGCGGCCAAAATGCGGCGGGGGTTATAGGCGGTGCTGCGCGTAGGACTCACTGGCGGATTGGGTAGCGGCAAGAGCACCGTCGCGGGCTATTTGCGCGCATTGGGCGCCCACGTGATTGAAGCCGACGAGCTGGGCCGGGCGCTGATGGAACCGGGGCAGGCGGTGTATGCCGAAATTGTTCATGCATTCGGCCCGGAGGTTGTCCTTCCCGATGGCCGCCTGGACCGTGCGCGCCTAGCCGCACTCGCTTTTCAGGGCGGCCGGCTCAACGATCTGAATGCCATTGTGCATCCGGCGGTGATCGCGGCGCAGCGGCGCTGGATGGACGAAGTTTTTTCGCGCGATCCAGCGGCCGTAGCCGTGGTGGAATCCGCGCTCATTTTTGAGGTGGAGCGGGATGCCCGCGCCCGCGGCGAAAAGGAGAGTGTGCTGGCCGATTGGCGTCGTAGGATCGACCGCATTGTCGTGGTCACCGCCCCCGAGGAGTTGAAGATTGCGCGCTATGCCGCTAGAATCAGCCCCACCGGTGCCGGCCGCGCGGCCGCCGAAGCCGATGCCCGCATTCGGCTGGCACACCAGATTCCGGATACGGAAAAGGCCGCACGCGCGGACTATGTTCTTGACAACACGGGAGATGAAGCAGCCCTACGCGCGCAGGTGGAGGCACTGTGGGAGCGCCTCAAGGCGGAGAGCAACAAATTTCTTGAGGAAGAGTCTTTAAAATAAGAAGTGGCAGCCGCGCCGCTTCCCCATGGAACCGGGTCGCGCGCCAGCCGTATCAGTATAGGAAGGTCCTTAGGGTCTACAAGTCATGAAACTTCGCCGAGTACTTCTGGTTCTTTTGCTGGTGGGTGGATTCTGGTACCTCACCACGCATCTCCCCACGGGGATGAGCCATTTCTCGCTTCTGGACGCGCATGGCTCAAGCTCCCCGCTCAAGCTGACCGAGGCTGAGGCCGCGCCCGCCTACGACGCCGAGGAGCAGAATAATATTGCCGTTTACAAACGAGTGCTGCCTTCGGTGGTGAACATCACGTCCACCACCCTAGTCTTCAACTTCTTTTATGGGACGGTGCCGCAACAGGGCCAGGGTTCGGGATTTATCCTCGACAAGGCCGGTCACGTGTTGACCAACTACCACGTGGTGGAGGGCGCCAACCGCGGCATCGAGGTGATGCTGAGCAACAAGCGCCGCTACGCGGCCAAGGTTGTGGGTACTGACAGGGCGCACGACCTGGCCCTGTTGCAGATCGACGCGCCCAACCTGGAGCCCGTCACGCTGTCCGACTCCGCCGCACTCGCCGTGGGCCAGAAGGTCTACGCCATCGGCAATCCCTTCGGCCTCAGCGGCACCATGACCCGCGGCATAATCAGCTCCATCCGCTCCATTCGAGGTTCGGAGGGTGCGCCCATCGAGGACGCCATCCAGACCGACGCGGCCATCAACCCCGGCAACTCCGGCGGCCCGTTGCTGAACTCGCACGGCGAAGTCATCGGCATCAACACCATGATCGCCTCCAATGGCGCCGACCAGAGCTCCGGTATCGGTTTTGCCATTCCCATCAACACGGCAAAGGCCGTATTGGCCGACCTGACCCGCTACGGACGCGTCAAGCGGCCCTCGCTGGGCATCGTTTCCTACGCCATTGGCCCCGATTTGGCCTCGCAGATGGGCCTTTCCGCGGATTACGGCGTTCTGATTCAGAAGGTAATTCCAGGCGGCGCCGCGGAGCGGGCAGGCCTGCGCGGCGGCAACCAGCAGGCTTACGTGGGAAACACCCCCATCATGCTGGGCGGCGACCTTATCGTGGCCATCGACGGCCAGGAAGTCAACGAGCCTCAGGACATCAACGCCATCATGGACAAGCACCAGGCCGGCGACACCATCAGCATCACCATCTTGCGCAGCAGAAAGCAAATTACCATCAAATTGATTCTGGGGGAAGCTCGGGACGCGAGCACTTAGGCGTGGGGCGAATCTATCTTGATCTCTAGATTCTGCGGGCCGCTCCGGCATGGGAGCGGCTCGCTCCGTCAGTCATACTTTTAGAAACCAGCCTCAGCTTCGGCATACTCCGTGCGCGCGACCTGAACCCGAGCCAAGCCGACCGGCTCACCATAGTGATCGGCCACGATCGCAGCGGTTTGGGCTTCATCCAGGTACGACCGCACCGCAGCCAACTTGATCGTCGATTGGGCGGCCATCTGCGCCACTTGAGCCTTGCTGGAGACCGATTGAACCAGGGCAAGCATCGCGCTCACAATGGTTCCCACCGCCTGAATCGCCGACAGCGCGTGCTGTTGGCTTGCCGGATTGGCGATCTTGGCCGCCTGCAGCAGAGAAGCGTTCACCTGCTGCTGCAAGGTCACCACTTGAGCCTGCAACTGCGCCAGCACGCTGGCTGAAGGATTGGCTAGGTACGCCTTGGCCTGGGCAACCAGCAGATTCGACGCAGCGTCGAACCCGATCGTCGCGGCAGTAAAGATCGGCGCATCCGCCGGCGCCAGCAGCGCCGCGGTCGAATCCACCGTCGCCACCGCGCTCTGGAGCGCCGGCGTCCAGTTCACAATGTCCTGCGCAACCGTTGCGCCGGAGCAGCCGGACAGGAATGGCAAGGGCAGCAACAGGGCGATCAGAGCCCAGGCTCCCAGCTTTGCCGTAGAGTTGGTGGCGGCGGAAGGGCTGCCGGGGTCTTTGGCGAGCAGTCCAAGAAGGGCAGTGGCCATGGCGCTCACGAGCGTGACCACTGTGCCCGTTCCGGCCGTGCCCATGGTTACGCCTTGCTGCGAAAGCACCCCCGCGATGGTGACGATTGCAATCAACAAACCGGCGGCCGATGTCTTGGGGTGGTTCCAGACGTTTGAAATGGAATTCATACAGGAAGCTCCTTTTAAAGGAAAGGGCAGCAGGAGCCGCCCTGGTTGATGATCGGTTTGGCAACTACGAGGCGGCGCCCGATCCGCTGCCGCCTAAGAGTTCGTTCGAGCCAGCGGCCGGCTTCGTTGCAGGCCAACCGCTGGACTTGGGTATTGGCAGCTCTCAAGAGGTCAGGCGCCACCGTGGTTTCGGCCAGGCCGCCTGCAAAGAGCCGCTGCCGCGCAGACGCAGATGGTCCCGCGCCCCGGCGCCATCCGCTGGGGGAGGGCGTACTCATTCGCCGGGAGCGGCATTTCCATCGTTTGTCTGGCTATCTCTTAGGCTAGACAATCCGGGCCCATCTCTCTGCAAAGATGTGAGAAATAACAAGATATGTAGAATCAGCTATTTATAGCGGCGCCTGAGCATTCGCCGCTTGACAAAGGGAAAGGGTTAGGGATGAAACTCGGTTTTTCGCTCTGCGATGAACGACGTCTTGCTCGTCTTCGAGGCAGTGATTCACCGATTCCGCTGCACAAACCGCCGTCCGCGAATCTCATACTCTCCACTCGCCACGCGCGCAATGGCCTCGGTATAGGCTATGTGCTCCTCGGCCAGAATCCGCACCGCAAGCGAGTGCGAATCGTCCGTCTCCAGAACCGGAATCGCCCGCTGCACCACGATTACCCCGTGGTCCAGGTGCTCATCCACAAAATGCACCGTGCAGCCGGCAATCTTCACCCCGTGCTCGAAGGCCTGCTCCTGCGCCTCGAGGCCGGGAAACGCCGGCAGCAGCGAAGGATGAATATTGAGAATGCGGTCAGGGAACGCGGCTACGAACTCCGGCGACAGCAGCCGCATATAGCCGGCCAGGCAAACCAGGTCCACCTGGTGCGCCCGCAGGCAATCGATCACCGCGGCGTCGCGCTCCTGGCGCTTGCGCCCCTTGGAGAGAAAAACCTCATTCGGCAGTCCCAGTTCCCGCGCCGCCAACAGACCCGGGGCCTGGGCCACGTTCGAGACCACCACCGCAATCTCCACGCCCTTCAGCCGTCCCTCGCGGATCGACCGGGCAATCGCGAGAAAGTTCGACCCGCGGCCCGAGAGCAGGATTCCCAGCCGGACCGGATCGCGCCCGGCCTCCGCGGGAGCAGGGCTCATGTGTACTGCACCCGGCGCTCACCCTTCACCACGCGCCCGACGACGAAGAACTTCTCCTCGGCCCGGTCCAACAGGGTTTTCGCTCGCGTGAACTTGGCCGCCGGGATCGCCGCAATCAGCCCCACACCCATGTTGAAAGTGCGCATCATCTCTTCCTGCGAGACCTGGCCCAGCGCGCGCAGATGATCGAAGATCGGCAGCACCGGCCACGAGCCTATCTCCACCTGAGCCCCAATGTTTTTGGGCAGGATGCGGGGCAGGTTTTCCGAGATGCCGCCGCCGGTGATGTGGGCCATTCCGGAGGTCAGCCCCGCCGTCACCAGCTTCTGAATCACGTGAAGATAGCTGCGATGCGTCCTCATCAGCGCGGCGCCGGCCTTCTCCCTGATGGCGGTCACATATTGCGTGGGCGTATAGCCGGCCACCTCGAAAAACAGCTTGCGCGCCAGCGAATAGCCGTTGGTGTGCAACCCGGTCGAGGGCAGGCCAATCAGCACGTCGCCAGCCTTGATTCCCGCGCCGGTCACCAACTTCTCGCGGTCCACCGCGCCCACGATAAACCCGGCCAGGTCATACTCGCCATCGGCATAAAAGCCGGGCATCTGCGCCGTCTCGCCGCCAATCAGCGCGCAGCCGTTGGCCTTGCAGGCCTCGGCCAGCCCGGTCACCACGCTCTCGGTCACCTCCGGGTCCAGGCGGCCGCTGGCCAGGTAGTCCAGGAAGAACAGCGGCGTGGCGCCCTGCACGGCAATATCGTTCACGCAGTGATTCACCAGGTCCGCGCCCACTGTGTGGTGCATCCCCAGCTCGAAGGCCACCTTGAGCTTGGTGCCAACGCCATCGGCCGAGCTCACCAGGATGGGATTCTTAAAGCGCTGCAAGTCCAGCCGGAAGAGCGCGCCAAAGCCGCCGATGCCCCCCAGGACGTTCCGGTTGAAGGTCTTCTGCGCCAGGTACTTGATGCGCTCTTTGGCGCGGTCGCCACTGCTGAGGTCGACGCCGGCGTCGGCGTAGGTCACGGATTTGGATTTGGGTTCTTCAGGCACGATGCGGGCTTTCTGCGGATGGAGTTCAAGCCGGCGTAGCTCACCGGAAACCACGATTCTAGCAGGATTTGAGCGATGCGGCAGTGCATTACAAAAACCGCCCCCGCTCCTCGGTGGTGGGCAGGGGACAGCTCTCAAGCCGGCCCCAGATGCGGTGCCGCCAGCGCGCAATAAGCCGGTAGCCCAGGTCACGCACTGCACGGGGAACCCAGCCCAACACGGTAGCTACGGCCGGCCAGGGGCCCGGCAATTCGCGAAGGATCGTCAGCACCCCATCCGAGCGGATCAGCAAGCGTTCCGCCGGGCTGCCGAGGTCGAGGACAACGAGGACCGTGCTGGGACCCACTACCGGCTCCAGTGCGCCGATTCCATGCCGCGCCAGCACCCCAGCCACCTTCGGCGACTCGTAGGGCGCAAAGCGCAGCCGATCCCGCCGATCGCGGGCAAGAAACCACCGCACCGAACGGTTGCATAAGCCGCAATGGCCATCAAAGATGACCAGCAGCCGGTCGCCGATCTCCAGTGGTCCTCGCATCCACACTTAAGATGACAGAACCGCCGCCCGGACCCTTGAATGTTCAGGCGAACTTGCAATATGCGTCATACTAAGTCATACTTTGTCCTATGCGAACCACCAAAGTCGTCTCCATTACGCTTCCTCCGCCCCTCTTCGAGCAAGCCCAGGCCCTCGCCAGACAGGAGAACCGCACCATGAGCGAACTCGTGCGCGAAGCGTTGCGCTACTACGAACGCGAACGGTTTTACGAGAATATGCGAACACGAATGCAGCCTGCCGCCGAACGGCTCGGAATCCACACCGAAGAAGACGTCGTGGAACTGGTCCGCGAGGTGCGCCGTGAGATGGCTCGCGAAGAGGCCGAACGGAAGGGCAATTCCACGTTGGCCAGCGCATGACTCGAAGAATCGTGCTCGACACGAACATCTACGTCTCGGCGCTGCTTTATCGAGGCAAGCCGAAGCAGGTTTTGGATGTTGCCCTGAGCGCAAACTGCCGCTTGCTCATCTCCACGCCTCTGAAATTGGAACTGGAGCGGGTTCTGCGAGACAAGTTCAGATTCACGCCACGCGAGCTTGCCGCGAACGCCGGGTCTCTATGGAGCAACGCCGAGTGGATAGCTCCTCGCAGCCGTCTCGACCTCTGTCTCGACGAATCCGACAACCGCGTCCTCGAATGCGCCCTCGAAGGCAAAGCCCGCTTTGTCGTCACTGGCGACCGGCACTTGCTGAATCTGCCGCCCATCTAGGGGCTTGCCATTCTTACCCCGGACGCATTCCTGGCGTTGCTCCATGCAGCCGGCACAACGTCCTGAAGGGGCAGGCACCCGCTCGCCACCCTCTATACTGATCCCACCATGAGTTCCCACCTCCCGACCCCCGTCCGCACCCGGTCTCAAGCCCTGCAGCAGCGCGCAGAGCGTTTCTTCCCCGGCGGCGTCAACTCGCCGGTGCGCGCCTTCCGTGCGGTGGGCGGCGCGCCTCCGTTTGTCGAGCGGGCCCAGGGTGCCTGGCTCATCGACGCCGACGGCAATCGCTACATCGACTACTTCGGCTCCTGGGGACCCATGATTCTGGGCCATGCTTTTCCGCCGGGGGTCGAGGCTATTGAGCGCGCCGCCCGCAACTCTCCCAGTTTCGGCGCTTCCACTGCCGCCGAGGCCGATCTGGCCGAGCGCATCACCGCCTGCTACCCCTCCATTGAAAAGCTCCGCTTCGTCAGCTCCGGCACCGAGGCCACCATGTCGGCCATCCGGCTGGCCCGTGCCGCCACCGGCCGCAAAATCATCGTCAAGTTCGAGGGCTGCTACCACGGCCACTCCGACGGCCTGCTGGTCAAAGCCGGCTCGGGCGTGGCTACCTTCGGGATACCTGGGTCGGCTGGCGTGCCGGAGGAGATTGCCCGGCTCACCCTCGCCCTTCCCTTCAACGACGTGTCTGCGGTGGAAGCAGCCTTCGCCGCCCATCCCGGTGAAATTGCCGCTGTAATTCTGGAACCGATCGTCGGCAACGCCGGCTGCATTCCGCCTGCCCCCGGCTACCTGGCCGACCTGCGCACGCTCACCGCCCGCGAAGGGGCTCTGCTCATCGCCGATGAAGTCATGACCGGCTTCCGCGTCGCCCTGGGTGGAGCACTGAAGCTCTACGGCATCGACGCCGGCCCCGCCGCTCCGGATCTGGTCACGCTGGGCAAGATCGTCGGCGGCGGCCTGCCCGTGGGCGTATTCGGCGGCAAGCGCGCGCTCATGGATCTGCTGACCCCGCTTGGTCCGGTCTACCAGGCCGGAACTCTCAGCGGCAATCCACTCGCAATGGCCGCCGGCATCGCCACTCTCACCTATCTTCAGGACCACGCCGGCCAGGTTTATCCCCGCCTCGAAGCCACTGCCAAAGCCGTCACAGAGGGCGTGGCTGCGGAAGCCGCCCAGGCCGGCGTTTCGCTCACTCTCAACCGCGTGGGCGCCATGTGGACCTGGTTCTTCACCCCCGGCCCAGTCACCGATTACGCCCAGGCCGCCCGCAGCGACACAACGGCTTTTGGGCGCTTCCACCGCGCCATGCTGTCGGCAGGCGTGTGGTTGCCTCCCTCGCAGTTTGAAGCGGCCTTCCTGGGTACAGTGCACGGAGATGAAGAGACAGCCGCAACCATCGCCGCCGCGCGTGGCGCCTTCCAGGCCGTTACCGCCGGATAACGCCGCGCCGCATTCTAGCTCCACGCGTCCAGAGTCACAAAACGATGGGTAGCCTTGTAACGCTTGGCAAGCTGGCCGGCAGCGGCTACGGAGGGCCTGCGGTTCGCGCTCCGATCCAGATGATTGCCGTCGTGGAGCACGATGTTGGCTGCCTGCCCCCGCCGCTCGAGCCGGTCGATCGAGCGCATCAGGCGCATGGCAATCAAGCTCTCTGAAGGCTCGCGCCAATCGGATGTCATCGCATTCCAAAGCACCGGAACCATCCCCAGCGATTTTGCCGTGCGGAAAACGACAGGCCGGCGCGCGCCAAAAGGGGGGCGAAAGTATTTGATGGGCACACCCGCAATCTGCTCCAGGGTTTCACTGGTCCGGGCCAGCTCCTTCTCGATCGTTTTGGTTGCGGCCAGCGCCAGGTTGAGGTGGCTCCAGGAGTGGTTCCCGATCAGGTGTCCGGCTGCGACGATCCTCCGCACCAGCACCGGCTCGGTCAGGGCGTAGCTGCCCAGCAGAAAGAAGGTAGCCCGCACATCGTGGCCGGCCAGCACCTCCAGCAGGCGAGGCGTCCACGCCGGGTTGGGACCGTCGTCAAAGGTGAGCGCCAGTTCGCCGGGGCGCTGTGGCGCAATCAGAGCCTCGCCGAAGAGACGCGACCCGGGCCACTTCGCGGCATAGGCGCAGCCGCCCGCCGCCAAACCAGCCACACCCAGCCCGGCAGCAATCCCTGTGGCCAATGGTGAAAACATCGTGCCTTCCAGTGTGCAGCGTGACCCGATGAAACAGCAAGACGGGGTGCGCCCGGATGGCAAGCGCTTGCTGTTACTCAGAGGTTGTTGGGTCAATCACAGCGCGGACTTGCGCAACGCTGTTGGCGGGAAAACCACCTGTCTGCGCATGCTTCCGCACCGTGTCTTCATCCGGGGCGATGTAGAGGCAGTAGATTTTGTTGTCTGTGACGTAGCTGTGGACCCACTGGATCTGGGGGCCCATATCCCGCAGAACGCCGCACGACGTCTGCGAAATGGCTTTGAGTTGCTCCGGCGTCAGCTTGCCGGCTTCCGGAATTTCCCTTTCGATGACGAACTTGGGCATGGTTTCGACCTCTCTCTTCAAACTTGCACCCTGGGAGCTCGGCAGGTTCGATTCTATCCGATCCGTCACAGCCGTGATTGCGACCGAAGAAAAGGGGACGCCACCCTTGCATCTGCTCCCGCTCCGGGGCGTATACTCGCTTTGTTCGGGTCGCATCCTGAGTTGACGGAGCGGCACTGGAGACTTGCATGACCCTCACCAGCTTCCCCGGTAGCCCAAATTCCACGCCCCTCGGCATTCCCATCACAAAAGTCACCATGCCCGCGCTTGCCGAGATGAAGCGTCAGGGCAAGCCCATCTCCGCGCTTACCGCCTACGACTACTCCTCGTCGCGGCTGGCCGACGAAGCCGGAATCGACCTCATCCTGGTCGGCGACTCGCTGGCCATGGTGGTTCTGGGCCACGAAAACACCCTCGCCGTCACGGTTGACGAGATGCTGCACCACACCCGGGCCGTGCGCCGGGCCGTGCGCCGCGCTCTTCTGGTAGCCGACATGCCCTTTGGCAGCTATCACGGTACGGTGGCCGAGGGCCTCGCCAACGCCATCCGCTTCGTCAAGGAGGCCGGCGCCGAGGCAGTCAAGATCGAGGGGCCGCGGCCCGACCTGGTGCGCGCCCTCACTGAAGCGGAGATTCCCGTCGTCTGCCACCTGGGCCTTACCCCGCAGAGCCTGCACCGCATGGGAGGCTACCGCGTCCAGGCCCGCACTGCCGAGACTGTGCTCCAACTCAAGGCAGACGCACACGCCGTGGCCGATGCCGGAGCCGGCGCCATCGTCCTTGAAGGCATTCCCCGCGAAGTGGCCGCGGTCATTACCGCCGAGCTGACCATCCCCACCATCGGGATCGGCGCGGGTCCCGATTGCGACGGTCAGATCCTGGTATTCCACGACCTGCTGAACCTGAGCTTCGCGCCGCCAGCCAAGTTTGTCCGCCGCTACGGCGATGCCGGAGCTCTGATTCGCGCGGCCATCGAACACTATCGCGAGGACGTCGAGCACCGCGCCTTCCCCTCGGACGAAGAGAGCTATCACCTGCCGGAGGGGGCGCGCAGGGCCCTCGATGCAATGCAGAAACCGGGCACTCTCAGGAAGGCCTGATGGAGATTCTCCACACTGTCGCCGAACTCCGCCAGTGGTCCCGTCAGGAGCGCAACGACGGCGGCAATACGATTGGCCTGGTGCCCACCATGGGTGCTCTCCACGCCGGCCACGCCTCGCTGATCCGTGCCGCCAGAGCCTCCGTTGGCTTTGTCGCCGTCAGCATATTCGTCAACCCCACCCAGTTCGGACCCAATGAAGACTATGCCCGCTATCCGCGCAGTTTCGAGACCGACTGCGCCCTCGCCGAAGCCGAAGGCGCGGACGTAGTCTTCGCTCCATCGGTCGAAGAACTCTACCCAACCGGTTCGGCCACGTTTGTCGAAGTTGAAGGCCTCTCGAACCGCCTCGACGGCGCATCGCGCCCCGGCCACTTTCGCGGCGTGGCCACCGTAGTCGCCAAGCTGCTCATCGCCACCGAGGCCGACCGCGCCTTCTTCGGCCAGAAAGACGCTGCACAGATCGCCGTCATCCGCCGCATGGTTGCAGACCTGCGGCTCCCCGCCGAAATCGTGGTCTGTCCCATCGTCCGCGAACCCGACGGCCTGGCTCTCAGCTCCCGCAACGCCTACCTCAGCCCCGCCAAACGCGCCAAGGCACTCGTCCTCAGCCGCGCCATCCGCCAGGCCGAGGCTCTCGCAGCCTCCGGTGAGCGCCGCTCCAGCGCCCTTGTCGAAGCTGCCCGCCAGACCTTCGCCGCCGAGCCCGCCGTGCGCGTGGATTACATCGAACTGGTGGACTGGGCGACGCTGCTGCCGGTGGAGACCGCCGCCCCTGGCACGCTGTTTGCCGCAGCCACCTGGGTGGGGGCTACGCGGTTGATCGATAACGCCGTGATCGCTTGAAACTGGCCCGCACACCGCCTTGAACGGAGCCCTACATTTTCGCTGGTTCACAGTTTCTGTGCACTGTGAAACTGTGCGGAGTAAACCATTTATTTTGTTTGTCTTAGGAGCAGCTCCACAGTTTCACCAGTTAACAGTTTGGTTGTTCCCGTGCGGGAGGTGCATTTGAGTATTTGATTTTACGTTGGTCAGGAGCAGCTCCACAGTTTCACCGGCAAAAAACGCGAAAAAATAAACCCGGGTGGGCGCGTTGGAGGACGGGGGAATAGTTACGGCGTTGTCTCGCATGGCTTCTTCGCTCGATGAGGGGTTTCGCACCCTCTTCTTCTATCTACCAGTGTGCGCCAACGGAGGGAGATTTTCCGCAAAGCGGCTGCGCCTGTCCCAGGTCCGAAAATCCGGACCTGGGACACCCGGCGTAGTAGATGAGTGACTCGGCTGATATCGTCAGTTGAGAATCACTTCCGGTTGGCCCCTCATCCAGGAGAAATAGACCGGGGGGAGCGCAGGGTTTGCGTTTTCGATGCGCCGGACGCCTCGCCCAGGCTGCGTGGGGGTAAATCCTGGAAGACCTGGCGACCTGCGCGGGGCTGACAAGCAGAATTCCTCAACGCGGTCCCGGCCCACCGCGAAAGCTTGTACCACTTTGACCAGCGTCAACACACCCTCTCCCTACAGAATCGTAGGCGACCATGCTACCGGAAGCACACACGGTATCCAGGTGCTGAGGCGGCGTTCATTGGCGGCTATTCGGAACCAGACGGCGCGGTCGGCCGAAAGATGGAGAAATACGGAATGATCAAACTCTTGATTCACTGGGTGTTGACTGCGCTTGTTTTACTGATTCTTGCCCAATTTGTGCCGGGCTTCCAAGTGCAGGGCTGGCAGCCGGCGCTGGTGGCGGCGCTGGTAATCGGCCTGCTGAATTGGACACTGGGCCTGTTCCTGAAGATTGTCACCTTTTTCATCAGCATCCTCACGCTAGGCCTGTTCCTGCTGGTGATCAACGCGTTGATGATCCTGTTGGCGTCGCACTTCGTGACGGGTTTCCATGTGACCGGATGGATTCCGGCATTGTGGGGCGCGGTGGCGCTGGCCTTGCTGGGCATGGGCATCCATGCGGTCACGAGGAGGATGTAAGAATCCGCTCCAGATGATTGCTTCCGAGCGTAAGAGTAGCGCTAATTCGCCAGCGGTGCATGGGGCTGAACGGCAGCTTTGCTCGTAGCGGTCGAGGGCGCGCGACGATGCGGTTGCTGCGCAGGCAATGCGGGGGCCTTCGCTTGCGGTGGCTGAACCATCACGGGCTGCGAAGGCACCGGTCCGTTGAGCGTATTCGGCGTGCGCATGGCTCCGGCGTTCGAGAATCCGTCAGGCGCCGACTCGCGCGGCTTGACGATGACTCTTGCCGATTGAGGCTTCCGGGCGCTCGAGTAAACTCCCCATCCGCTACCAGCGACCATAAACACGATGGCAGCGGAGGCAGCGCGCGCATCCAGCCGCTGGTACAAGATTTGCCGGGCAGACCACTTGGACGCGATGTTTGACTCCACGCGGGGTGCCTGATAAGCTTCCGGCCAACTTCATGACCTTGGAAAAGGGAGTGCTCAAATGCATAACACTACTCTTAGTGGTATTGACGGGGATTGCCGCGGCAGGGGCGCATTCCGCTCATCCGCAATCCTCCTGCTCAGTTGTTTTGCGCTGGCGCTTGCAGCCAGCCCGTCGACTGCGGCTGCGCAGGCCCCTCAGGACTCAAAGCCGGCTTCCGGGCCCACCGCGCCGTCAGCAGGCAAAGCGTTGATCTGCCTTTACCGGCCCTCGAAAGCTGTCGGCTCCGCCGCGCATGACAGTCTCTTTGTCAACGGCGTCTTTCTGGCCACCCTGCTCAACGGCGAATATGCGTGCACAGAGGTGGCGCCTGGCACCGTGGTTGTCTCCGGAACGCCGAAGATGTACTACGGACCCAGTGTCATCATGTCCAGCGCCGCGGCAGTGACCGACGCGCAAAAGAAGGAGAACGAGAGGGTCCGGCTCGAGGCGGAGGCGGGCAAGACCTATTACATGAGGTGGGCTTCGGGAATGTTCGCATCGGGCATCAAAGTGACGATTATCGATGCGGAGACCGGAGCCAAAGAGATGAGCAAGCTTCATCTTTCCAAGCCCCCCGACGCGAAGGAGGGCGAGAAGGAACAGGGGAAATGACATCGCCCAGGCCGCCTGACTGGAATCGCAGGGAGACGGCCTTGAGCGTTGAAGCAGGCAGGCTTCAAGCCGAACGTCAGGAGCTGCAACTGGATGCTTGTGATCCTTTTCGAAGCGGACCTCGTTGTACTCCTGTATACAGCGGCCGGCTTGGCGGAGAAACCAGGCCGGCGTGCGGCCCACTGGGCGGCGCAGGCAGGCAGGGATAAAGAGGCTGCCGTCGAGAATGGTGTCGGGGATGGTTTCGACAACGGCAGGGTTTTCGTTGGTCGGGTCAATGTATTGTAGATTCTTCCGTGCGCGGTCTGCCTTTTGGGGATCTGCACGTCCCGGAAGAGGGGCAAGCAGTTTTACGCATTCGACGGACACCGGCATGGAGCGCCATTCGAAATCCTCTTTTCTCGAGGGCTACGAATCTGCCATGGCTACAAACCGCACGGCAGGTAGCCGCAGGAATTCGCGGCGTGCCGCTACTCCGTCAGCGAAGCTGCGCCAACCTTCCTCGCGGATTACCTTGCCGTAACGACGAGGGCGAGTCCAATGACAGCGATCAGGACCACAACGAGACACGCCGCCACCGCGACAGGATTCAGATTGTTGCGAAAATTCGCTTCCTTTCTGATCATGGAAACCTCCGGATAAATGAACACCTGTCTCTTTGGACACCGCACAGGGGAAATACGGGCATGGAAAATGCGGGGTTTGAGGAGGATTCTTCCGTACAAGACCGGTATCCCACCGAGCGGGAAGCCGGCTATTTGGTTTCGACGCGGATGATTCGGATTTCGGGGTAGGCGCCGTCCCAGTCGGGGGTGACAGCGTCGAAGATGAGGCGGAAGTCGCGCTGGTCGCCTGGTTTGACCGGCGCGGCGGAGACCGGCTCCACGTCAATATAGGGCTGCCTCATGCGGATGAGCTTGAGCGGCTGGGTCTCGTTCTGCGCCACTTCGTGGGCAAAGGTGCGGAAGAGGACCTGCACGGTGATGGCGGTGACGGTGCGGGCGCCGGTGTTGGCGATGTGGCCGTCGAGGTAGGTGACCTTGCCGCCGGCCAGGTTGGCCGACTCGCTCATGGCCAGACCGGTGATGGGCAGGCTGGCGGCGTAGGCGTCGGTGGCCGCGGAGATGGGGGTGACCGTGGCCGCATGCTTGCCGTGCTCGAGAACCAGCACGGCGACGGCGGCGACGACCAGAACGACGGCGGCGGCCAGGCCCAAGGGCAGCCAGTTGCGCTCCCGCGTGCCGGGGGAAGGAACAAGTTGGGGACCAGAGCTCACGAGCGGATTTTACACCCGTTTGGGAAGGATTTGTGCGGCATCCCCCGTTCTTGTAATGTAGACACGCTTTTTCGCCATTGGCCAATAGGGTTTGGAGCGCAAGAATTCTATCCGGGGCTCCATCTTTTGTTGGACCTCCCCGGCTGAAATAAGCCGTCTATAGATGCAAGCGCAAGGAACAGGGCGCGCCGCCGTTGCGTACCCTTCCCACGAGGCAAAGAAAGGCAGATCTGCTATGCAATCCTCTCCCCAATCCGCATACCGCTCTCTGCCGGCACGCAGCGGAGGCCCAGCGCAATCCCGGAAAGCAGAATACAGGGCCTATCAGGCCTTGACCGTGGCGGCTATGCTGGCGCTGCTGGGCAGCCTTTGGGTGTTCTGAAGTCCGGGTGCGCCCGACAGGCCGGGGTTCGACAGACCTAAGAACCAGACCCAGCGCGTCCGGCACGGCGCATGGCCCCCATGTGGCCCACGGCGGCAACAAAGCTCGCCAATCTGAATAGCCGAAGCTGAATCGCGGAGTCCCTTCCGGCGGGGTGGAGTGTATCGAAACGATACAGCCCCATGAGATCTGAAGCTAGGTGGGTTTTACAGTTTCACAGTGCAAAAGACACCTTTTTGCGGTTTGAACCGAGGGGCGCCGCTTTCCCGTTGCCGCTGGAACTGGGTTGGCACCTGGAGTTTGCCGGCCATCTCTTTCCGTTCGTCTCCTTTATTCATTGTGCCTCAATCGAAGCTAATTATCTGCAAACCGAGCCCGCATTTTGGCGCGGAAAATGCACCACCTGTGGGAGGCAGGACTTCAGGGTAAAGCAATTATTGGTCCGCTCTAATGTCATGGTCTCCCACCGTTCGCTAGCGCATGTTTGCCATGGAAAGCGGGGTGGAAGCAGTTAAGTCCTTTATTATCATCGTCAGTAGTGAGGATTTCCGAAAAGTGTAGTGCCAACATATTTTGATTAAGTGCACGAATAATCATTGATTATGCGGCGTGAATGCGCTATATGTAGTGTCATTCGGAGCCTGTCTCATGTTTCTGCGCTCGGTTAAGTCACGGAATGGCCAACAGGAGTATCTCCGCCTGGTGGAATCGTTTCGCGAAGGGGACAAGGTCAAGCAGCGCATCGTAGCTCATCTGGGACGCAAGGACCTGCTGGCTCCGCACCTGGATGCCTTGATCCGGCTTCTGGCCGAGCCGAAAGGGAATCCGCGCTGGGTTGCCGTCGATGACATTACTGCTCCTCGCGCCTCGACGTGGGGACCGGTCCTAGTCGCCCGGCATCTTTTCGAGAAACTCTCTTTGGGCGCTATCCTGGATGCCGGCCAGGCTCCCCGGCGCCATGGGCAGCCGCTGTCGGAGAGGATCTTTCCCTTGCTTGCCAACCGGCTCAGCCGCCGGGCAGCGAGCACGCACTGGCGCAATGGCTGGAAGATTTCTATGTGTGCACGGCCCGGGGCAGCCGCTGGATGCCGGTATGGAAACAGTCCGGCCGGGTCAAGGTCGGCTTCGACCAGTTGAAGCTGTGGTATCAGAGCCTGGACGATTTGCTGGCCGAAAGAGAGCGCATCGAAAAGGCCATCTACCTGGAGTTGCGTGATCTGTTCAGCCTGCAGCCGGACCTGGTCTTCTACGACATTACTTCGACCTACTTCGAAGGGTCCGGCCCGGCGGAGTTGGGACAGTTCGGTTACAGTCGCGACGGCAAGCCGCGCCACCGGCAGATCATCATCGGGGTGGTGATGATGGACGGATGGCCAGTCGCCCATCACGTCTTCGCCGGCAATCGTCTGGACCAGACCACAGTGCTGGAAGTGGTGAAGGATCTGAACCAGCGTTTTGCTCTGAACCGTGTGGTGTTCGTCGGCGATCGCGGCATGATGACCGTGGGCAATGTGGAGCAGCTGCGGCAGAGCCAGCAGGGCTACCTGCTGGGACTCGAGAGACGCAATCGCAAGGACACCTTCGACTATATCCAGCAGGCGGAAGCACGCACCGACTGGCAGCAGTGTCCGGTAGGCATCGCCGCCGCAGAGAAGACAGCCGTGCCCCAGAGGCGGCTGGTCGAGGTGGCGGGCAAGCAAGCTGGCGTGCGGGTCTTGGTGGTGCACAGCGAGGAGCGCCAAGTCTACGAGCGCAGTATGCGGGAACTGACCATGGGGCGGGCGCGCAAAGAGCTCGAGGCCTTAAAAGCGCAGGTGGAATCAGGGCAATTGAAGGGAGCCGACAAGATCGGCGCCGCTGCCGCCACCCGCTTGCGCCGCCATCACGGCCAGCGCTATTTTGACTGGGAACTGCGCCGGGGCAAGTTCCACTTCTTCGAGCATCCCACCAACCTGGCCCGGGAGATGGCCCTGGAGGGCAAGTACGTCATCCAGACCGAGGAGAGCAACCTATCCCCGCTTCAGGCCGTGGCCGCCTACAGGGAACTGAACGAGGTCGAGCGCGGCTTCTCCCATCTCAAGAGCCTGCTCGAACTGGAGTCCCGTATATCACCACACGATGAACGGGTGCAGGCTGATGTCTTCGTCGCTGCTCTGGCGCTGTTACTGGATCGCGCCCTGGAGAAGAATCTGCGCTCCGCGGGCAGCCAACTATCCTCGCCCTTTGCCTGGCAAGCTCTGGAGACAATCCGCTCCGTCGAAGTCGATCTCGGCCAGCAACGCAGCAAATCCTGCGTCACCCGCGGAAACAAACACGCCTCCGAAGTGCTCCGCGTGCTCGGCATTACTCAAATCGATCCACCCCCACCGCCGGAGAACCAACAATGCCTCGTGTAGTGGCCAAATTCAAAAATCGCTCCAATCATTTCAACCACTTAAACGTTTCCACGGCAAACATGCGCTAGTATAGGACCCTGTGGCGCGGCCATTCAGGTCGCGCAGGTAGGTCATGACGTCGACCATGGTGTTCAGGTCCCGTCGCTTCTGGGCGTCGCCCGACATCAGGGTCTGCCCGGTGGTGCGCTCCACCACCCCGCGGGCATAGGGCATAGCCCTGGTCGACCTTGACGTAGGGATCTCCCTTGCGGAGGGGAAAGCAACATACCTACATATCTCAGATATGTGCTATCTTTTATGTACTATGAAGCGCGCCGCCCTCTATATGAGGGTCTCTACCCTGGACCAGCACCCCGAAACGCAACTGCACGACCTTCGGCAGATGGCCAGCCAGCGTGGCTACGAGATCGTGCATGAGTACACCGACAGGATCAGCGGCGCCAAGGC
>Ga0181533_1001070_pt1 | contig 35910 bp, 31 predicted proteins | sample PEATcosm2014_Bin_45_FD_119772 | JGI IMG/M metagenome (GOLD analysis project Ga0181533, IMG submission 119772) | Peatland microbial communities from MTU Mesocosm Facility, Houghton, MI, USA - PEATcosm2014_Bin11_60_metaG | ecosystem: Environmental > Terrestrial > Soil > Wetlands > Peat | place...
GCACTTTGGGGAGTTCCGGAAGCAGATGACGGAATGGTTCGAGGCAGGGAAGATCAAGTATCGCGAGGATATGGTGAGCGGATTGGAGAACGCTCCTGAGGCGTTCATGGGCCTGCTGCAAGGCAAGAACTTCGGCAAGTTGGTGGTTCAGGTAGCGGAGGAAGCCGGAACATAGCGGTCGCGAGAGTGGACTGCCGCCCTTCTCTATGTACTTCGGTTCCAGCTGTGGCTTCAGGGCAGCGAGACGAAGCGCTAACATTGATCTGGAATTGGAGACCACGATGGAACCGTTTCGCTTTCATCTCTTCGTCTGCACGCAGCAAAAGCCAGAGGGCGTGCCCTCGTGCCCGGCCAACGGGTCGATCGCGGTGCTCAATGCGCTGGATCGCGAGATACAGGCATGCGGTTTGGGCGGCGACGTGCAGCTTACTACCTGCGGCTGCATGGGACTGTGCGATGAAGGTCCCGTGATGGTTGTCTATCCGGAAGGGTTGTGGTACCGGCGCGTGCAAACGTCCGATGTACCCGAGATCGTCAGTCAGCATCTGCTCCATGGCAAACCAGTCGATCGGCTCGTCTGGAACGATGCCCCTGCGATGAAGGCCATGTCCATCGAACATGGGGAACATTTCCGACAAGCGATGGCAGCCCGCGAGAAAGCGGGAACGCTGCCCGACCGCCTGAATGAGATGATCCGCGGCTTCATGCCGAGCCGTTGCCTTCTTACCGCGCTTGAACTCGACATCTTTACCGCCGTCGGGGACGGGGCCAATGCTGACCAGATTGGGGCGCGGGTCCACGCGAATGCCCGCGCTGCAGGCACGCTGCTTAACGCGCTTGTTGCTCTCGGACTGCTTTCGAAAACAGGTGACGAATACAGGAATACGCACGAGTCATCGCGTTTCTTTGTGGAGGGATCAAAGGACAATCACCGCGATGGCCTGCTGCACACAGCCAACATCTGGCATCGCTGGAGTACGCTGACCGAGGTGGTGCGCGGTGGCGCCCGTGTTCCCATCGATCGCGGCAATACCCCGGAGTGGACAGTCAACTTCATTGCCGGCATGCAGCGCAACTCCAAAGATCGTGCCCCACTGGTAGTGAAGGCCCTGGGCACGACCGGTGTTCGTCGCATCCTCGATCTGGGCGGCGGTTCCGGCGCCTATTCCATCGCGTTCGCGAAGGCTTCTCCTGATGTGAGATGCGAGATTCTCGATTTACCGGAAGTGGTCCCGCTCACGACCGAATATGTCACCAGGGCCGGCGTCTCAGCGCAAGTCAGCCTTCGCGCTGGAGACATGTTGCGCGACGACTTCGGCTCCGGCTACGACATCGTCATGCTGAATGCGATTTGCCACATGTTTTCAGAGGAGCAGGATCGCGACATCTTCCGCCGTGCCCGTCAGGCACTCGCGCCAAACGGCCGCCTGGTGGTGCAGGATTTTATCCTCAATCCCGATAAGACCGGGCCTCTGCATACGGCACTTTTCTCGGTGAACATGCTGGTGGGCACCGACGCCGGCGCCAGCTACAGTGAAGTTGAATACACCTCCTGGATGAAAGCTGCGGGGCTCACCGAGGTAAGCCGAGTCAAGCTGCCGGGGCCAAGCGACCTAATAGTAGGTCGATTGAAATAGGGTTTCCCATGCTTCCGAGTCGCCTGTCATCCATGAGAAACGGCCGCACTGGTCTGGGAATATTGAGAGCGGTCAAACAGCACTCCTAAAGTGAGAATCGACGGCTTCATGCCGAGAACGATCGACTGCCAGAGCAGTGCGCAGGGTGGCGCTCAACGCCTATGTGCGCGGGATCGGAGAAAGTGCGCTCAACCGACCGCTGCCCGAGATAGGCCGTCGGCAATCGCAGGTTCTGGTCCACTCTGCTGCAAGGAGTAAACGGGCTAGGTGCGGTCTCCGGAAGCCGCTAGGGGTGTATTTTGGGACGGACCCGCTCGTTCGGGAGGAACCGGATAAGTAGAGGCCACGAAGCTGCTGGACGCAGGAGTGATTCCGAGAGGGCGCCGCTCCTCGCGGTGCGCCGGGCTGAATGTTTCCGCGCCGTAGGGAGCGGCGGACAGGCACCGAGGGCGGTGGAGCCGTATCACGCAACGTAGTGTAAAATCGCGCAAAGTAATATTGCGCGATCCAATTGATAGTTGCGCGATGTTATGCTGTAACTGCGCGATAGGACAATCGCGCAACAGAAATGGAGCTCATCGTGCCGAAGCGCCTGCGGAAAGAAAACCTAGCTCTGATCGTGGATGTCGTCCGCCAAAGGACCGACGGCGCACGGAGAAGCGAAATTGCTGAAACTCTGAAAGACGTCCCGCAACGAACCCTCCAGTATTGGCTGAGAAGCCTCGTGGAGGAGCGGCGTATCACACAGGAAGGCAAAGGGCCGGCCACGCGATACCGGATTCCAGCCGAAGCAGAGGGGCAGCGGGAAACGGCTGCGCGGCAAACTGCGCCAGGAGAAGAAGCGCCGGAAGAGGCCATGGTGCCTCTCTCCGCCGAAAGCAAGAAGATACGCGCGTATCTGCGGCAGCCGTCCGGGGCAAGAAAAGCGGTGGGGTATAACCGGCAGTTTCTCGACGGCTATCGCCCCAACACGAGTTTCTATCTGTCGCCGGAAGAGAGGGTGCACCTAGCGGAGGTGGGCAAGACAAAGGCCGGGGCGGAAGCGGCCGGCACTTACGCGAAGCAGATTCTCAACCGCTTGCTCATTGACCTGTCGTGGAACTCAAGCCGCTTGGAGGGAAACACCTATTCGCTGCTTGATACCCGCCGCCTGATTGAATTCGGAGAACAGGCGCAGGGCCGGAACAAGCTGGAGGCCCAGATGATTCTCAATCACAAGGATGCCATCGCGTTTCTTGTCAGCGCGGCAGATGAGATCGGCTTCAATCGATATACGGTTTTGAACCTCCACGGCATTCTGGCGCAGAACCTCCTGCCGGATGAGGCGGCGGCGGGACGCTTGCGACGAATTGCTGTTGGCATTGAAAAGTCCGAATTCCATCCTCTCGAAGTCCCGCAGCTGATAGAGGAGTGCTTCAATCAGGTCCTGGCGACGGCAAACGTGATCCACGACCCGTTTGAGCAATCGTTCTTCTCCATGGTGCATCTGCCGTACCTTCAGCCCTTCGACGATGTGAACAAGCGCGTCTCGCGTCTGGCGGCGAACATTCCCTTCATCAGGGGAAACCTGTCGCCGCTATCGTTCACCGGTGTGCCGCGTTCAAGCTACACGGATGCGATACTCGGTGTTTATGAGTTGAACAAGGTGGACCTCTTGAAGGATGTCTTCATCTGGGCCTATGAGCGGTCGGCCGAACGTTACGCGGCCGTGAGGCAATCTTTGGGCGACCCCGATCCTTTCAGGCAGCGGCATCGGGAAGCGCTGCGGCAGCTCGTGGGCGACGTGGTGCGAGGGAAGATGGGCAGGAAAACGGCTGCTGCGTATATCGCGGAGTGGTTAAAGGACAATATCACAGCCGATGAACGCGAGACGTTCAGGGAAATGGTCGAGTCGGATCTTCTCGGCCTGCATGAGGGCAATTTCGCGCGCTTTCAGGTTCGACCGAGCGAATTCGCGGCGTGGCAGGTCGCATGGGAAAACAAAGAATTGGCATTCCCTGCCCCCGAGGAAAGGTATGACACCGGGCGGGATGTTGTCGTGTTCTGGGGTCTCGACAGGAATCAGAGTGTGCCATGTGCCATTAGCAGAGAGGCGCTAGACGACCATTTCCGTGGCGATAACAGGAACATGCTCGAAGTGTTCCGGGAAAATCGTCCGGCCATTGACGAGATCGCACGACGCAAGTATCTTTCCGGCTGCGTTGAACCCGACGGAACCGTGCTGATACGCACGGCCGATATTCCTCATTGAGGCGCGGTGCTGCTGGTGCTGACAATGATGGTGATCATGCTGGTGATGGTGTCGCTGCTGCCTAGGGTGATGAAGATCAAGATGGTCACGGTGGTAGCCTGCGGCGTTTGTTCACCATGTATTTGTCTTCCTGAGCGCCCGAAGCGGCCAGCGCCCCATGAGCGACAATGCCGTTCTGACTGCAATGCGAAGTTTGGGTATCGCCCAGGACGTGATGACTGGCCACGGATTCCGGGCCGTCGCGCGGACCCTGCTCGATGAGGTGCTGCACGTGCGCCCGGATTAGATTGAGCACCAGCTTGCCCATGCCGTGAGAGACCCGAACGGGCGGGCCTACAATCGAACGGCCTTTCTGCTGGAGCGCCGCAAAATGATGCAGGATTGGGCCAACTACCTTGACAAGCTGAAGGCAGAGGCACACGGAGAGGGCGGAGGCAATCCGGGAAACCATGAGAGTCGCGCTCGCAGGGCTCTCGAGCATGGGACGCCAGCGAATTCATAAGTCAGCACATGGCTCGCCACGATCTGGACGAGACAAGAGCTGGCTGATTACTGAGCCTGCGGCTGGGACAGTTTTGCGGGCGGGCCACGCTCATCTGGCCCATCATTTTGGTCCGACTTTGGCCCGAACCCACCGAATAGCCAGAAGACGCCTATTGACCCCTAATTGGATTGCCGTCGCCACCTCTGCGGGGAAGTCATTAGGAAGCCTGGCAACCGTACTTCTCACCACGTTGATTGCAGTGTCGCGCAGCTCCTCGAAGATTGACGTCACGATTTGCTCTCCCACACCGGCGCGCTGGGCAGTCTGCACGAAGTGATGCGGCGCGATCGTATTGATGCGGTAATGGCGGTTATCGCCGACGGCCATCGCCAGCCGGAATTGATTCTGCCGGATCTCTCCGGCATCAACGCTGGGTTGCGCGGAGATCACGTCGTAGAGCGGCGCCAGCCGGTAGCGGCCGCCTGGTGACAGGAATACGCTGAAATTCTTAGCGTGCCCGTCGGTTGCGCCTAACAGCCAGAACAAAATCATCGTCTTCATGAATGTGCGCTGGTCCTGGGCTGGATTATCTCCATCGCGCAGCAGTCGCAAGATGGACTCGATGCCAGGTCCGCCATCGCTCTCGTACTTGAGCGTCGGCGGGACCGAGAGCGCCTGGCAGCTATCTTCTTGCGGTATCCGCAGAAGCCGCTCATCCGCGGTCCAGAGGCGGTCAAACCGTTCAACGATGAGAACAGGGCGCTCTCCGAATTGAGCCATACGCGCCTTGGCAGCAGGCAGGCCAAAAGACTCCAGCAGTTTCAGACACAGATATTCGTTTTCGACGCTGTGCGTTAGGTCGATCCCGTTGGGCAGTTTCCCGATCGAAGGCTTGAGTATATGTGTTGTGGCAGTCGTACCGTGCGGTTTGTGCCAGCGTCCCTGCCAGTAAAGCAGCGCCGTCTTTTCCTGCGCTCCGGCGATGGAGATACGGAAACTCTCGTCCTCACTGACGCCGAGCGGATTTGTGGTGAGATTGGCGAGAATCTCAGCGATCTCTTTTTTGCTGACGAGCGTTCCGTTGACGGCGCCCGCTGGACCCGGATCAATGTCGGGGCGCAGGAATTGGAGCGCGCCCACGCAATCGTGCCCGATGGCACTGAGCAGGCTATAGGCGTCGATTCCTTCGGCGCGGGTGCGCGCCGCGATGGGGTTGCGGATGGCGTCGCTATCGGGCAGCAGGTTCTCAAAGACAGCCGAAACCGGCACGCCGGTATAGGCCTCCTCCCGCAGCGGCAGCGAGAGCGAAACCGGTAGCGTGTGCGGCCATGTCAGCCATCCAGTATCGTATTGAAACTCGATGGCTCCTGATAGCTCACGGCGCAGTTGGCCGACCAGACGGCTGTTCAGGTAGACATTGAGCGGTTTGTAGCGGCGCCGGCGTGCCATCAAAACAAGTCCTCAATCTCTCTTGCTGAACCCTTGGTTCTGGGACGCACGACCAGTTCGAGATCGAGCGCCGCGAGTGCGTCGAACAGTGTGTCCAACCTTGCGTCGGTTGCGGAATTCTCTAGAGCGGAGATCGTGGCTTGACGCAGATGAATGCGGGAAGCCAACACTTCCTGGGACAGCCCAATATCTTTCCTCCGCCGACGGAGGATAGTGCCAAGCTGTTTGGGTGTGCGCGCGATTTGGTCCATGGGAAACCCCCACATCCATACGGCAAACCGTATATCGCATCAATATACGCCATAGCGAATAAACTGTCAATATACTCTATAGCGAATGAATGGCCTCATTGAGCTCCTTGTGTTCCAGATGTTTCGAAGTGGGGTTGTCGCCCGCCGGATTGGGAACGAGGATCGCAAACGCCCTGCCGGGCTCGCTCAGCCGAGGAGGCGCCGAAGGGCGTCCGCCTGTTCAGAGAATTTCTTCGGATTGGCCTTTGCCAATTGAGTCAGGTTTCTCAGTTTCCAGCGGAGCCCGGGTAGCTCTTGAAGATGCTCGAAACCGAGCTGGCTCCATTGAGGGTTGTTCTGGACGAGGGAAAGCAGGAATTGACGTTCGTTCGCGTCCAGATTCCTTTGCAGCTCGCTAATGAGCCGCTCTCGCGTTTCGAGTAACTCCGTCAAGGTGACCGGGTTCACGGTCATGCCTTTGAACGAACGCTCATAGTCTTGACGGATATCCCGCAGGGCAGGAAAAAGCACCTCGTGAATGGGGCGATTATGGCAAGCCAGGTAAACCACAAATGCTCGCCGGATGCCGCCGGTGATACCCCCGTGAGCAAAGAGTTGCATTACGTCAAACAGGTCGCGCGGATGTTGACGATCCATCGCCGCCACGAGCTTGCCACCATAGACGTCTTCAACCGATGCGACTGGTAATTCCAAATCCGACAACAGAGCGGAGCGCGCTTTTGCGGTTAGAGACATCCTGCGGACTGGGTACAAGGTTCCGCGTAATACGAAGTTGACTTCTATCTTGATCTCGATGTTGCCGCGGCGCACCATGAGCTTGGTTTCGGTTGCATCCTGCGTGAGTGCGCGCTGGGTCTGGAAGCCGTGGGCTTTCAGACGCTCCGCCGACGAGCGCAACGCTTTTGTGATCCGATTCAGTGCCTCGGCGCGGGAGAGAGCGTAGTCAGGGAATAGCAGATCGAGATCCACGGAAAGGCGCGGCATCTCACGGAAGAAGAGATTGATGGCAGTGCCGCCTTTTAGGGCAAAGACCCCATCGGCAAACACCAGCGGAGCAACCTGTGTCATCAAGCGGGCCGTGTCGATGTAGTCCTGATTCATGGTTTGAGCACCAGCAATCCATCGCCGGACCGCGATACCCAGGCGCGCTTGCTGCCCGAAGGCAGCCTTTTGGCGGCGAGTTTCGTGGTCCACGGGAGGTCAAGTTCCCGGCCCAATTGCAGGCACAGACGTACAGTCTTGACGCTGGTGCAGACCTTCAGGAGATCGAGCAGCACGTCGGCCCGAAAGTTGTATGTGCTTTCCATCAGCTCTCGCGCTTCTTCGATCGGCTGTCGTACGCCAACCTCGCTGAGCATCTCTAACAGCGCGCGCTCCGGCGCTGAGACCTTTGGCGCGCCGGGACGATTCTCGAAAGGCGCAACCAGGCGCAGTACCGGAGGCCGTTCCTTGAACAGCCTCTTCCGATGGTATTCGGATGGAAACTGCTTTTGAAACCAGTCGGGCAGGACTGCCGCCGCCCATCCGTACAAGCGCAACGTCTCCTGTTGCGCAACGTGGTGTCGCACACCGTACCAGCTCAGCGCGGATTTGCCGCCGACATGCAATCCCTCTACTCTGCGTTCAAGCAGAAGCAGCGATGGATGGAGCGAGAGGCTTTCTCCCGGCCGGACGAAGACACCGCGCGCCAAACGGTTCAGCCATCCAGCACGGACGTAGTGAACCGCCAGGTCCGCCGATATACCCAATCGAGCCAGGTCTTCCGACGCCAGAGGAGTTCCCGGAGCCAGATGGGAATAGAGCTTTTTTAGTTTGCTCGCTCTTGCCGTAGCCATATTACGATTATCTGCACAAATTTAGGTTATCTGTCAATTTGCAATAATATGTTTTATCGTAATATGGCTACGATAATTACATTTCTATCAAATCAGATTCATGCTCAGCCGCCCATAGAAGCGGGCTTCTTCTTGCCCGGCTCCGATGTTGTCACGCGCATGAGGTGGTCAATCTTCTATAGTGGCGGTCCACTCACGTGGCCAGATAGCCAGTACATCTGATACCTTTTATTTGATCAAACTAGGTTTCTGAGGCATATTAAGGTATCACTTGCTCTTTGTTTTGATGTACTATAATGTATCAAATATGGAAAACGATTCAATAAATGGTATCAAACCGCTACGGCAGAAGATGCTGCCCGCCGAGCTGCGCCGCGCCCTGATCGAGGCGCGCAAGGAGCGCGGCTGGAGCCAGAGGGATCTGGCAAGCCGCCTCGGCATCGGCCAAAGGCACATCTCCGGCATCGAGTCGGGCAAGATCGTGCCCCGGTACGACACGCTCGTTGAAATCGCCCGCATGCTCAACCACGATCTCATCATGGTGCCCCGCGCCCTGGTGCCCATCGTACAGTCGCTTGTGCGCGACCACCTGAAGGACGAGCCGGGCGAAGGAGAGGAACAGCCCCTCTATGCCGCCGATCGCGACGAAGACAACTCGCAGGAGACGCGCGATGAAGTTTGACCCCAAGAAACTCAACGCGCTTTCGGTACGCCTGTATGGAATGCAGATCGGCGTCATCACCCGTCTCGCGGGTGACCGGCAGCTTTTTGCGTTCGAGCAGGACTATATCGACGATCAACAGCGCCCCACCTTGAGCCTCTCGTTCAAAGGCAGCACGGGCGGGCTCGTGACGAACTTCCGCCCCGTGGGACGCCGTGTTCCGGTCTTTTTCTCCAACCTTCTGCCCGAAGGCCACCTGCGCGACTATCTCGCCAAGCGCGCGGACGTGGATCCCGAGCGCGAATTCTTCCTCCTCGCCGTCCTCGGCGCCGACCTGCCCGGCGCGGTTGTGGTTGCGCCGCTTGACGCCGGCGGGCAGCCATCCGAACTACGCCACGATCATGAGGATGGCCGTGGCGAAGGCCAGGGCGGGGAAGAGCCGCTGCGCTTTTCGCTCGCCGGCGTGCAGTTGAAATTCTCCGCCGTCATGGAAGTCTCCGGCGGCCTGACCATTCCTGCCGGCGGTTTGGGCGGCTCATGGATTGTCAAGCTTCCTTCCGCACGGTACAAAGCGGTTCCCGAGAATGAATTCGCGATGCTGGAACTGGCCAGGCGCGCCGGTATCTCCGTCCCTGAAAACAAGCTCGTCGATGTCGCCAGCATCAAAGGATTGCCAGAGCAGGCCCAGACGATGGAAAGCAAGGCTCTCGCCGTGAAGCGATTCGACCGCCTGCCGGACGGCAGGCCCGTCCATATGGAGGATTTCGCGCAAGTCTTCGGAGAATTCCCCAACAACAAGTACAAATTCCACAGCTATGCAAACATTGCCGCCGTGTTATGGGCGGAAATCGGCGAAGACGCCGTGATCGAATTTGTCCGCCGCCTGGTATTCTCCGTCGTCATCGGCAACGGCGATATGCACCTCAAGAACTGGTCCCTTCTCTATCCCGACCGGCGCAGGCCCGCGCTCTCGCCTGGTTATGACTTTGTTTCGACGCTCCCTTATATTCCCGGCGACACGCTGGCCTTGAGTTTCGGCGGCAGCCGCAGTCTTTCCGAAATCACGCCCGACCAGATGCGCCGCTTCGCCGATACGGCGCGCATTCCGGTGAGCCCGCTGTGGAAGATCGCGGTCGAGACGGCCGAGCGCACCGCTGAGTCCTGGAAGACGCTTGAACAGGCGGACGTCCTGCCCAAAGAGCTCAAGGACTCAATCGGCAGGCAGATTCTTGGCGTCGCAGCCCGCGTCAAGTGACCGGCCAATCTAATAATCATTCGAATATGGTTCCCTGAGGCTTTAAGAAGGAAGCGGGTCCAAAAACGATCGCGAGCGAATGCTAACGGGGGTATACTCGTCGGCAGCCAGGAAGGCAAAATGGAAATTCCGGCTGCTCCGTTCCTGCGCTAAGTTGTAACCAATCTGGAATTTAGCTGTCTTCCCTTGGAATCCCCCCCGCCTCAGGAAAGGAGACGTCATGCTGCAATCAGCTCGAAAACTTCCGTTTTTGGTTGCCACATTATTCCTCGTAACCGTGCTGGTCCACGCTCAATCAGTCATGACACGCCACGTGCGAGACGCCGTGAGCAGCGGCCAGGCCCGGGCCATCGGCCGCCTGCCCTCGAATCAGTACCTCCAGCTGGACCTGGTTCTGCCGCTGCGCGATCGTGCGGGCCTTGAAAGCTTCTTGCAGGACCTCAATAATCCCGCCAGCCCTTCCTACCAGCATTTCCTCACGCCCACCGAGTTCACTGCCCGGTTTGGCCCCACGCAGCAGGATTACGACGCCGTAGTTCGCTTTGCGCAGACATACGGCTTCGAGGTGGTCGGCGGCTCACGCGACGGCATGGATGTGCAGGTCAAGGGCACGGTGGCGGAAGTTGAAGCCGCCCTCCATGTCAATCTGCGCACTTATGAGCATCCCTATGAGAACCGCGATTTCTATAGCGCTGACGCAGAGCCTACTCTCGATCTGCCCTTCAACCTATGGCACATCTCCGGATTGGACAACTACTCCATTCCCCGTCCCCTGCTCGCCAATCGCGACGACTTTGCCAAAGCCCACGGCATGGATCCCGACGAGGTCGTTACACATGCCACAACCGGTTCCGGCCCCTCGGCTTCCTTCCTGGGCAGCGACATGCGCGCCGCCTATTACGGAGGCACCGCGCTCACCGGAGCAGGCCAGAATCTCGGGCTGTTTGAGTTTCTCGGTACTGATCTCGCCGACCTCAACACCTACTACGCCAACGTCAAACAGTCCAACAAGGTCCCCATTACGCTGCTTTCCGTCGACGGCACAAGCGTCAATTGCATCAAGAAGCAAGGTTGTGACGATACAGAGCAGACCCTCGATATGACGCAGGCTCTGGGCATGGCCCCCGGTCTTGCAAGCCTTACCATGTACGTCGGTTCCACCGACACGGCCATCATCAGCGCCATGACCACACACAAGCCGCTTCCAGCAACCATCGGCTGTTCCTGGGGCTGGACGCCTGCGGATCCCACCACGCTCGATCCCTATTTCATGAAGATGGCTGCTCAAGGCCAGAACTTCTTCGCCGCCTCCGGCGACTACTCGACCTGGAAGAAATCCGGGAACGCCGAAGCATGGCCGGCCGACGATGCCTACGTCGTTTCCGTTGGCGGAACAGACCTGGTGACGAGCAGAGCCGGCGGTCCCTGGGAATCTGAAACTGCCTGGGCAGACAGCGGCGGTGGCCCCTCGCCCGATAAGATCGCTATCCCTGCCTGGCAAGTGGGCGCAATCAACTCCACCAACAAGGGATCGACAACCTATCGCAACGGTCCCGACGTCGCAGCCAACGCGAACTTCACCTTCTACGTGTGTGCCGACCAGACCGCTTGCACCGCGAATTATTGGGGCGGCACAAGCTTTGCCTCACCCATGTGGGCGGGCTACGTGGCCCTCGTAAATCAACAGCGAGCTGGCAAAGGCCCAATTGGATTCCTTAACCCGAGCATCTATCTGATCGGAGCCGGGAAAAGCTACGACTCAGACTTCCACGACATCACCAGCGGCCAGTCCGGCAGCTATTCAGCGGTTGAGGGCTATGACCTTGTCACCGGATGGGGCAGCCCTACCGCTGGACTGATCAGCGGTCTCGCATCACAGTAATGGCGCAGTTCGTCACAACCCAATCGGCATAGGGGGAGAATCCCTTTCCCCCATGCCAAACCACAGGACAGCCATCAGTTCGTCTTGGTTATCCCTGGCGACAGCCGCAGTCTTTCCGAAATCACCCCCGACCAGATGCGCCGCTTTGCCGATAGGGCGGCTCGGCTGAAGATCGCGAGCCAGCGCAAGATCATGCTCGAAGACTCGCAGGAGCGGGACATTCTGTACCCTCCTCCGTTGATGCGTTGAGCTTGCAACTCACGAATGCTTGACCCCAACCGCAAACTCCCTTTAGGTTTTCAAGCCGGAGTATAATCTGGCCAACAACCTCTTGATGTACAGCCCACTCTCGAGTGCTTCCTGGCGACCATCAATCCATCGAGAGCCTGCACATCTGCCCGCGCTTCAGAACCCGCCCTTCGTTGGCACGAAGCGGCGCGATGGTCGGGCGCTCAACAGCCTCCGCCGTTCTGAGGGCGGTAAGTCTCTCCGAAGAACCGTGAGCTAGCATGCGTGGTCTGTGGGCCCTGAAATCGAGTTTCCGGAAGACCGCAGATTGATTCATTGCAGTGGCCTGGGTCCGGACGTCAAGCGGGACCAACCGCATGCCCGGGGCCGAACCAGCGACGGGACGAACGGTTTTGAAGTGGATTCTCTTGTGAAGGAAGCGAACGGTGGTGAGCTTTCGGCCAAAAGCGTAGCTTCGCCTTGCGGACTTAGCCGCGATCGGGAGCAAAGCGACGTTCCGCAAGGCTGGTAACACACTCGGAATCCGCAGAAAGGTGAAATGCCGCCTGATGTTTGGCCGGGCTAGTATTTCATCGCCGCAAATTCCTCGTGCAGGGAGGAGCAAACATGTCTGAAGCTGGGGTGGTTTTGCCCGTATCGCCCATGACCGAAAGCGAATGGGACATGCTGATCGGCCAGGTTTCGCAGCGATTGGTGGTTCCGGTGATCGGCCCGGAATTGTTGACTTGCGAAGAGGCAGGCGAGGAGCATTCGCTCTTTGCCATCTGGGCGCGGGAACTTGCCGCGCGAGCAAAGATCCCATTTTCGGGCAGCACGGATTCCGCGCTTTACGATGTTGCCAATGAACTCAGCGTGTTGCCCAAGTACGGCAACCCCCTCGTAATGGCATACAACATCGACGACGTGATACGGAATCCTCCCCGGCCGATTCCCGATGCGTTGAAGAAACTCGCGGAGATATCGAGTTTTTCGCTGTACGTCACCACCACCATCGATCATCTGATGGAGGATGCGCTGAAAGCGGCGCGGAGCAAAAACCAATTCGTCGGGGACGTGGTTTTCACGACTAGCGGGACATTGAATCAAAAGGACCTTTCAAAGGACTTCGGCCCGGAATCGGATCCGATGCTGTATCACCTCTTTGGATCCAGCAGCAAGGTGCCCGATAGCTTCGCCAAGACCGACGACGACCTGATTGAGTACAGTTGGGCGCTCCTGGATCAGGAACACAGGCCCAATGTTCTCTACGATTACTTGCAAGGGAAGACAGTGCTCCTGCTAGGCTGCAGCTTTCCCGACTGGCTGGGGCGATTTCTTGTACGCGCTCTGTACCGCGACAAGTCCGCGAACACCATCAATATCTACTATGTCAGCCCCCGCTGCGAGCCGGGATTGGCTGAATTCCTCAAGCGGCGCTGGGCCAGTGTGATCACCACGGAATCGGCCGCCGATTTTGTGACGAAACTGCACCAGAAGTGGCGCGAAAAATGCACCGACGCGAGCGTGGCCGAAACCCCGCCAGCAGAAATGCAGCCTGGGTTCAAGCCGGGCTCGGTATTCCTCAGCTACGCCAGCGAAGACCGCGATGCAGTAAGAAAAATCCGCGCGCAGTTGGAGGCCGCCAACATCGACACCTGGATGGACGAAAGGCGCCTTGAATCGGGAGACGATTACGAGCAGAGGATTCGCGAGAATATATCCAAGGCCGCATTCTTCGTGGCCATTATCTCGCGCACGTTCGCGCTCCCTTCCAGGGCTCTTGGCGGCTACGTGTTCAAGGAATGGAAATGGGCTGAAGACGCTGCCATGGCAAGACGCAAGGACGATGCCTTCCTGCAACCCCTGGTGATTGACGACACGCCCAAAGGAGCGGCGTTTATCGATGAACCATATCGCAGCCTTCACTGGGCCGAGCTTCGCGATGGCAGGTTGCAGCCGGAATTCATGGAATTACTCAATCGCGGAATTCGCAACTACCGGAGGCCAAGATGAGCACCGAAGCGACTCCTGCGCCTGTGGCGCTTCAGAATCCATGGCCGGGATTAGTAGCTTATACGGAACAGCAGAGCGATCTGTTCTTTGGCAGAGAAGCAGAGATTAAGGAACTTCTGCGCCTGATCCAGCGGGAAACGCTCACGGTCCTCTTCGGCCGGTCGGGATTGGGGAAATCGTCGTTGCTGAATGCCGGCGTGATTCCGCGCTTGCGCGCCGGCATGTACTTTCCGGTTCTGCTGAAGCTCAATTTTGCCGATTCCGAAGTCGATCCCGTGGCTTATGTGAAGGCCACTACCCTTGAGGATGCCCGCAAGAACGGGCTCGAAACCGACAGCCGTATCGGCAAGAATCCGGCAGCGACCCTGTGGGAGTTCTTTCACGGTACCGATTTCTGGGGACCAAGAAACGATCGCCTTACGCCGCTGCTGATCTTCGATCAGTTTGAAGAGGCATTCACGATCGGCAAGGATCAGAGCCAGGCAACGGACCTTTTGCAGCAGCTGGCCGACCTCGTAGAGAACCGCATCCCCGCGGTCGTGGGAAAGCGCATCAAGGAATCGGCGGATCTGGTCAACATTGACCTCGGCAGCCCCAATTACAAGGTCGTGCTTTCTCTGCGCGAGGATTTTGTCTCCTGTCTCGATCAATTGCGCGAGACCATGCCGTCTGTCATGCACAACCGCATGGGGCTGCTTCCCCTGGACGGAGCACGCGCGCTCAAAGTGATTGTCAACTCCGGCAAATCCTGGGTAAGCGAGGCAGTAGCGCAAGACATCGTGGCGGCATTGGCCGGAGAGACAGGAGCTGCTGTAAGCGCGATCGCACAAGCGGAAATCGAGCCTGCTTATCTGAGTGTGATGTGCCATGAGTTATTCCTGCGCATGGTCGATTTGGGGCAGCCCGGCATCACCAGCGAATTAGTGGCCCGGGAGCGAGGCGAGATTATCGAGACCATGTACGAGCGCAGCTTCGAGGGCCTGGCGGAGCCCGTGCGCCTGTTTGTGGAAGACCGTCTGCTCAGCGCGTCGGGATTCCGCCTCACCATTCCGCTTTCCGAGGCTCTTGCCGAAGGCCTGAGCCTGGACGACCTGGAAACTTTGGTCCGTCGGCGGTTGCTGTGCTTCGAAGATCGCCTGGGAACGCGCCATGTGGAGCTGTCGCATGACCTGTTGACCGGCGTCGTGAAGAAGAGCCGCGAATTGCGTTCTGCGCGCGTCGCCCGCGAAGAAGAAGAGCGCAAGCGGGAAGAGCTGCGCCGCTCCTTCCGCACCAAGGCCATCACCGGTATTGCCATTGGCGCCGTGGTGTTCGCGGTGCTCGGGACGCTGACCATTTGGGCCCTTTTTGAAGGCAACAAGGCCAGAACCGCCGAGAAAAACATCCTGGCCTCGAACAGCGCGCTGAAGCAGGAGGATATTCAGCTTCAAAATCAGGCGCGGGAGCTTAAAGTTCAGCGAGACAAAGCGGAAATGGAGGAGCAGGAAGCGAACAAAAGCAAACAGGCGACTCAAGCGTTACAGCAAGAGACCCTCAAGGAGTCCAGTGCCATCATGAGCGCCTCCGACGCCGCCATTTCGGCAACCTATGAGGACGCCCTGAAGGTTTTCGACACCTACCGCTCTACGACGGACCAAAACGCCAAGGCAGAACTCAATTTGAGCATATGGGCCCATCGCAACAACCTGCAGAACGAACTTAAATCGGTAGACGCAATCCTGATGGTTGAGAGTAACGATGCGTCAGCGAAGAGCCTCAAACTGAGTCTGCTCTTCTACATCGCCGATCTCGAGTCCAGGGCTTACGGGTTCGATGAGGACAAGTACGGGGCATTCCTCGCATACGCGCAGCCGATGCTCAACGAAAAGGATCCGTGGTTACAGGCAAAGGCGCTGCGAGCCATCGCTCAAGCAGCGGCGATCGTACATCTCAAACCGGATGAAGTCGCGGTAAAGAATCTTTTAGATGAGGTCCGGCTCAAGGGCGGCGAAATGCAGAGCCGTAACGCGCACGGTGGCTTGAACGCGAAAACCTGGGACGCACTGGAAGATGCATATGAGGAAGGTGCTGAACTCGAAAAGGATCGCGATCCGAAGGACGCCGGTACCTGGTTCACTCTGGCGATGCAGACGGAGATGAGAGCGGCTCAACTGGACTCACAGCATCTCGGCGACGTGGCGCGAATAGCGGCAATGTTCGGAGACTTCGAGAAGGACCAAAAAGACTATGATGCCGCGATTCGCGAGTATAGCGTTGCCATCCAGTACACCCAGGAAATGCTCCGAACGCAGAATGGCGGCAAGCCAAATCTCAGCCTGGTGACGGATCTGATCAATCGGGGCGACGCCGAGGTTTCGGCAAACAATTACGACGCTGCGCGGAAGGACTTCGAAGATGCGACAGCGAATAATGACAAGCTCGGCGACTCAGCCGACATCAGTTACAAGAAGCTCGTCATTGCAGACCGGCTGGGAAGCTTGGAGGAAACCTCCAAAAACCCCAGTAAGGCGCTCGAATGGTATCGGAAAGAAAGACAGATTGCATTGGACCTGGCGCAGGCCGATGCCACTCGCCGAAGCTCGGTTGTGTATTCCTATAGCAGAATCTCGAGCATCGAGCTGGAGCTCGGCGATGCAAAAGCCGCAAGGTCGGAACTCAAGGAGGAAGTTTCCACCTGGGAAAAATGGAAGAGCTCCATGCAGCAGTCCGATCTGCAGGAATACGTCAAGTCATTGATAGCGCTAGGGACATTTGACTACGCACAAAAGGATTACAAAACTGCGCTGCAGTCTTACGATGAGGCGAACACTTGGGCGCTCTTGACCACCGTTCGCTGGACGACCCCGGACAACGAGATTCTGCTCGTCCAAAGCAAAGCTAACCTCGCGCAGGCCTATGAAGGGCTGAAGGATTTCGACAAGGCTTTAGCATCGGCTGAGGATGGGAAGGATATGGCGCGAGAGCTTGTCGAGGGCGACTGTAATGAAAACAATCTCAACCAGCTTAACAGCGTAGAATCTCTCGGAATCATCCATTTGCTCGTCGCATTGAAGCGCGCTGACGAGGCGCAAGCCGAAGCGCGGGACGTGTTGCAATTTGTGGAGAAGAGCTGTAAATCCATCGGCAGGGACTCCAGCCGGGATGCAAGAACAGCCCTTGCGCAGTTCTGGGGAAATCTGTCGTGGGAAACCATTCGCGCGGGCGACGCTCGGACGGGAGAGACTAGCGCCGAAAAGGGTTTCGAATTGGACCCGGACCAAACCTGGATCGAGGTCAACCTCGCACACTCATACCTCCTCTCGGGCCGCATCGAGGATGCCCGGCGCCTGTACAGCGCGATCAAAGACAAGCCTTGGGGGGACCATCTCTTGAACCAGGATATTCGCAATGATTTCGCGGAACTGCGCTCCCTTGGGCTGGGGCGCCCGGAGATGGACAGCATCCTGAATTCGCTCGGCGACAAGACGAATTAACGTTCGATGCAGGTCATCGAGCCGTATCTGGCTCCAAGCCTGGTCTCATACTGCCTTTTCGACTGCGACGCCCAGCCCGGGCGGCTTCAGCAAGTTCCAGCTGCCGCCGAGCCCTTCGCCCGCGCTTACCAGTGTGCTAATCCCGAGGCCAAGCCGACGGTGTGTGCAGCGACGCCGACTGTCGGTCCGAGCCACCAAACCCTCGACTTGTGTTTCCTGAACCAATAGCTGCTGGCTGCCGTATAGGTGACAAGCCCGAGATTGACGCCGATTTTTCCTGCCTGTGAGGACGGCATGAGCGGATTCGCTTCTTTGCACGTGTGCCCATCGATGCAGTGTTGCGTCATCTCAATGTCGGAGACGGCCAGGGACAGGTGCAGACTATTCAGCCAGAAGTATCTGGCATCGAAGAATTTCGGACTTCGACCGGCCGGCACGCGTTTGAATCCTGCAGAGGACGAGGCCGAAGCCGACGGCGCAAGAAAGGCTGGAAGCGCGGAACTTGAACTTCCGGGAGCAGATTCAGGAAGAGATACGCTTGAAAGCTCAGAATTGGGGGTCATCCGCATTGCAGACAACTGGGCGTCTCGCTGGATCTGTCCGAATGGAATCGGAGTCTGCTGTGCTAAACACGCACAGCCTGCCGTGAGAACTGCGATTGCAAAAACGCGCTTCAGGATTGACTCAACGAGCATGTGCCACCGCCTAGGGATGAACGCTCGTTGTGGTTATCGGTGATTTCTGAGGCAACTAAAGTAATGCCCTAAATCGCAACATGCGTTGAGAGGATGCTGGGGCGGCTGTGTTGAAGCAAGGCTCTCCTGGTGTTCTTCTTCAGCCTCGAAAAACGCCGTTCTTTTGCCGGCGGGAGAACTGAAGTAGAATGGGGCGCAATGTCAACCCCACATGAACTCGCAGCCGCAGAGCGAGATAACCCGCCGGGCACAAAGGGCCGGTGGGCTCAGATCGCAACCGGCGCAACGCTGATTCTGTTGCTCATGTTCACTACGTCCACGGTTTTTGTTCGAGAAGCCTGGCCTGCCGCATCTTTTCAGATTGGCATCTACGCCCTCACGGCAATTTATCTGCTCTATGGCATTCGGCGGGGAAGAGAGGATCTGGCCGGTGGTCTGGCGCCGTGGCTCGTGTATTTCATTCCCGCCTGGGGTGTGATTCAAATCGTTGCGCACACTACGGCTTCGACATTTGAAACTCGCGAAGCTGTCTTGCGCTGGGGAGCCTTGGCCGCGGTATTTTTCCTCACGCAAGTCGTCGTTCGCTCCCGCGCGGACCGCGAGATCATTCTTATGGTTTTCTTAAGCTTTGCCACGGTGATGGCTGTGCTTTGCCTCGTCCAGCTTTTCACCTCAGAGGGCAGCGTTTTATGGGTTTTCCCGTCGGGATATGACACGGTATTTGCAACATTCCAGTACTACAACAATTACTCGCAATTCATCGAAGTATCCCTGCCTATTGCTCTTTGGTGGGCCATGCGCGATGGCTGGCGCGGCTGGGGATACGCACTTTCCGCCGGTGTGCTCTACGCTTCCGTGATCGGCTCCGCTTCGCGCTCCGGTACTGTCCTCTGCACAGCGGAGTTGCTGGCCATGCTGGCGTTCGGGCTGGTTCTACGCAAGCGGCAAGAGCCAGGACGGTCGTTCCACGCAACCATCGTGCCCCTGATGATCGTGCCTCTTCTCGCAGCCGTCTTCACATTCGTCGTGGGCTGGGAGAAGGTCTGGGAGCGCTTTCAACAAAGTGACCCATATGAGGGACGGTACGAGTTCATGCTCTCAGCCGTTGATATGGCAGAGCACCGGCCTCTGACGGGGTATGGGCTGGGAACATTTCCGGAGGTTTACCAGCAACATGCCGTTAAGGACTTCCCCGTTTATGCCAACCACGCCCATAACGACTGGGCAGAATTTGCCGCGGACGGGGGGGTCCCCTTCTTGCTCCTGGTGTTCATTCCTTTTGCTGCCGCTGTGCCGACTGCGCTCCGTCACCCCTGGGGCCTTGGACTGATCGCCGTAATGCTCCATGCCTGTGTCGATTATCCTTTCCCTCGCCCCGCAGTCTCAGGCTGGCTGTTTGCGATGCTGGCCCTCCTATATATAGCGCGATCCTCGGATCGGCTTAGACAAGGACCGGAAGAGGCGCAGAGTTCAAATCATTCTCGTCGCGTAGTGGAAATCAAGCGCTGAAGAACCAGTGCATAGGTGAGGATCAGACTGGCGCCTGACACCGGCGAACTGGCTCGCGGCGGGCCGCAAGAATGATTCGTTCAGGAGGGGTTCGCCAGAAACTTATCTACTGGCAAACATCAGTGGGTTGCGATATAGCCAAAGAAAAGCAAGAAAATCAGAAACGCAACGACAGACAGCGCGATGGTTACTATCTGGTACGGCAAGCGTTCCCGCCTCTGAAATCGCCTATGCGATTGCGGTACGTGAAGAAATCTCCCTGGTCGATCAGGTTCTTCCGTTCGCAGTGCGGCGGATTTTGGAGCGTAAAAACGATAGCGACAATCGCGACAGCGATACGCTTCACGGCCGCATAGGTGATGAAAGACGTCCATCTTATGCGCGTGATGAGATACGCGGATGTTGTCGCTACTGCAATTCGGGCAGTTCATATTAAGAGCGAGGGTGAATTTGGATCGATGGGATCACGAGTGTGCCTGAGATTCGAGGCGTACCGAGAGCCCGTCGATATTGAAGACGAAGGCGAATGAGCGGTGTCCCAGGCGAGACGAAAAAGGCGACTTTCGGGTAGTCCAAAGTCTCGCTTGAAAGGTCCGGAGATTCCGACAGCGGCGTTTCCGAACCAGGAGCTATGATTTGCCACCGGAGTCCGGTCTCGGGAGAGATTTCGTGCGTGCGATAGGAATACTCCAATTCGTAATTGCCCGGCGCGAGAACAACGGCTTGTTCGGCGATGGTGCAGCTTTCCGGCTGTATCCCGGAAAACTCCGTTTCCAGGCCGGAAGGTCCCGGCCAGGAGTGCAGGCCGGAATATGAGCTAAGCGCCCAATCGAAAGCAACGGGTAGCGGGTCGCGCGCGAAATTCGGATTGTTTGGCGTGGCCTGATCGGCGATGACCCAATGCCTTTCGATCAAGGCGTTCCAGAGCGCTTTGGCCTCGCTCCCGTCGTTGGCTGCGATCAGGTGGTTGATTACCGAGAACATCTGTGGGTCATCTGTCGTGGGATCGCCAAATTGCGTGAGGCGCTGAGCAATTCCAACAGCAGCCGGCAACTGGTTCTTAGCCAGAAGAAAATTGACATACTGCCGGATGAGCTCTGGATTGTCGTTCAGAATGTTTCGCGTAATCTCATTCGGATCGGGCGATACACGCCAGCACAGCTCGAATAAAGGCCCTGTGCTGTCAGAGGGCATCTCTGCCGCCCTCCGAGCCCATAGCCAGAACGCCGGCATGTTGTTACGACGAAAGTAGAAGTTGGCCAGGCTCCAGCGGGGCAGGAAAGTGCGGTCAATTGCGAAGCCATCGAGCAACAGCCTCTCCGCCCGGCTGTAGTCGCCCGCGGCTTCCAGCCGCAAACCCAACTCGATGTCCGCCTCCGCATTGTAGGGGTCAAGTTTGATCGCGGTTTCGAGAAGCTGCTGCGCGTGCTCGTCATCCAGCAAGGCGAGGCGCATGTAGTATTTCCACGCGTCTGGCTCCACGTGGATGGCGGCGCGAATTGAATCGCCGGTATCCTGCCGGAACAGATAGTCTGCCCGGGCCATGTTCCAGGAGCACCAAATGCCGAGCGCGCAGACCCCAACAATGATGGTTCGGCACATCATCGCGAGCAGCCGAAATCGAAGCCAGGTCACGGCTATCCAGCGTAACACTGAATTTCCGCTCCTGAACACCGCGTAGTAGGCAACTGAAGCGAAACCTCTCGAAATCCAATGCTTTGCGCGTGCAGTTGCGATGTTGGGGTCAGGAAATGCAATTGAGTAATGCGATCCCGAAATGGATGTATGACAAGTGTCTGACGTAATCTCTTGAAAAGAAACGAAATACGGGCTTGAAACTCATTGACTCTTGGCGTATATAGGAGGTGTAACACTGGGGGTAGTGTGTCTCTACTCTCGCAGGGAGGCGAGGAATGACCGCGAAAGGTTATCTGGCTGCATTCATGCTTTTCTCCTTCTCGTGTGCATATGCGTCAAGCGGATCGGGATCAATCGGGATTGGCACGGTCAGCGTGCGAGGTAATATTCGCGTCGACGGGTACACGGTACAGGGGAACGGAACGCTTTTCGACGGCACCGCCCTGGAAACAAGCCAGGCCACTGCGACACTGAGGTTGGACAACGGCACGGAGATCACGATGGCGATTAATTCGCGCGGCATTGTGTATCGTGACCGGCTTGTATTGTTGCAAGGCCAAAGCGAGCTGAAAGCATCGGGTTCTTCATTCTCTCTCGAGGCGGATGGTTTGCGTGTGGTGCCCGGTGGGCCGAACACGCTTGGTGTCGTCTCAGTGAATTCTGAGAAAACAGTTCAGGTGGCTTCTCTCACGGGCGAACTCGGAATTGTTGACGATGCGGGTCTCTCCCTCGCGCATGTGTCGCCAGGAACAACGATGTCGTTTCGCCAAGCGACAGGTCCTGCCGGAGCAGCCAATGGGACGTCCGTGACAGAAACTGGCATGGTAAGCGTTGACAATGGTCAATACTACCTCACGACGAGCGACGGGACGAAATACCTGCTCACCGGGAAGGACTTCCAGAAGTACGTTGGCAAGAAAGTCGTCGTTGTCAACGGTACACTGCAGCTGGCCACGACTGCATCGGGAATTTCCACGATCGTCGTAAGTTCGCTCAGCATCAATGGGGCCGTGGGCATCTTTGGGACGACAGCGGGAGTGGTCTGGTTCACTACCATAGTGGCCGCAGCTGGCACGGGTCTCGGGGTGGGTATCTACGAAGCGACAAAGGGTCCTTCCAGTCCGTAGGAGTTCCTTGCGGCTGCGTTGTCTGGCAATCTTGCAACGAAAATCTGCGTTTAAGACGTTCTGTACGCGTGTGATTTCCGATTGAGAATCGGAAATCATACGCTGCCCTTGTGTTGGGCCCAACTATATCTCTATTGCTGCAAACTCCTCAATAAATCACTCTATTCATTGCAGTTTCTCTTCTGTCGATGGCCTGTATAGCCCGATGGATCCCTTCGACTCCTGGCGCGCGGTCGCGACTCTGCTAGAGAGGGTAACTTACCTTTGGGCAAACTTCGGGATACCTTCGTCATGCAAATGTCAAACACCTGTCATTTTTTACTTCACCTTCATTGAGTCTGTGCTAGATTGTTGCTACCGCTTTTTGCAGTTGAAATCGGTCGCTCTAGTTATTCCGCTTCTACGGATAGCAACATAGCTCCCGATAAAAGGTGTAGTGTTCTTTAGCTCCAGGTCCCTGGGACTAAAAGGGGCGAAGCCTACCCAATTCCATCCCGCCTCCTCCAGCACTGAGACATTATGAAAGTCTTGAAGCCTAGATCGCGGATGATCAGCATCCGGCTCTCTGAGGACGAGTATGCAGGGCTCTGCCGTCTATCGGCCGAGATCGGCGCTCACAGTCTTTCCGACCTCGCGCGCGATGCTATGCGCATGTTTCTGAACGTTTCAAATCATGGTCATTCTCTGACCGGCCCTGCGGATTCGGTCCAAACTCAGATGGAGATCATCAATCGGCGGATCGATGAACTAAGGGAACAACTGATGTCTCCAGAACGGTCAAAGGCCCAGCAACCCTCATGAAATGCGCACCGCGCGACGTCCGAACCCTGCTGCTCTTTGACTGCTGATTCACCTGCTCGGAAGACCACGGAGTCAATATGAAACGTATAGCTTATGCGGTTCTTGCGCTTGTCACTGTTGTTGCCGTTTTGTCGCAACATGAATGTGCAACGGCTCAGACAAGCACAGGCGCGACAACACTGCGAGACACCACAAATCTCCCTGTAGTGAAGATCGGTAACAACGACCTGCTTGGAATCACGGTGTACGACTCCCCTGAACAGACCCGCACGGTGCGCGTGAACCCAGATGGCGATATATGGTTGCCAATGGTGAAGCAGCCGATCCATGCAGCCGGCCTCTATCCGGAAGATTTGGAGAAGGCAATTGAGGCCGCGCTGACCCGCGATCATGTGCTCGTGGACCCGGTTGTAACCGTGTCTCTGGTCGAGTCTCAGAGCCGTCCGATAACCGTTGCTGGCGCCGTAAGAATACCGTTGACGTTTCAGGCGACGGGCAACGTAACGCTCCTCGATGCCATCTCCAAGGCTCAAGGGCTCACTGAGAATGCTGGTTCGGAGATTCTCGTGAGCAACCAAGCACCGGGTTCAGATGGCAAACCAAACACGTTGGTGCAACGTATTCCGGTGCGAGGACTCCTTGACGGAACAAATCCTTCACTGAACCTAAGCCTGCAAGGCGGAGAGGTGATTCGAGTTCCAGAAGCTGGGCGGGTCTTCGTCCTGGGCGACGTAAAAAACGCCGGCGCCTTCTACATCAAGGATGGGGCGGAGAGCAGTGTTTTGAAGGCTTTGGCTCTCTCTGGGGGGCTAAACGAACATCCGAGAAGCGTGGCTTACATCTACCGCACTGAAGGAGGCGTTGAAGGGCGCAACGAGATTCCGGTTGAATTGAAGAAAATCATGGAACGAAAAACCCCAGACGTAGCCCTGCTTCCAAATGACATCTTGTACATTCCGGATGCCACGGGGCGTCGCGCCAGTCTGAAGATATTGGAAAGCACTGTCGGCATTGCCGCTGTGCTCGGCACTGCACTGATCTACGTACACTAGGCTATTCAGGCAAAAAACATGTCACATCAATCCAAACTCCCAGAAGTGCTTCCTCCCGAGCTCCTGAATCAGCGGACAGTTCCCGCTTACCTTACACCGATGCCCTTCCAGCAGGACATTGAACCAGAAGCTCCTGGTGTGCCACTGTCGCACTATCTCTGGGTCCTTCGGCGACACCTCTGGAAGATTCTCGCATTTGTAGCCGCATGCGTCCTGGCGGCTTTTGTGGTATCGGCCAGGATGAAGCCGATCTATGAATCCACGGCAACGCTAGATGTAGACTTTACGGCGCCTTCGGAGGCTGTCGGCGAGGAATCAACTCGCGCAGCCGATTTAAATGCCTACGATCCAGACCAATTTTTAGCTACTCAGATCAAGCTGATTCAATCCGACGCCGTCTTGCGTCCAGTTGCTGAGCAATACCATCTCCTAAGTCCAAACGAGAAGGCGAACGGTTCCGCTTCTCCACCTGAGCAGTCCATGGCTTCCGCGCCGGTTTCCCTGGGTCAGCTGAAAGTGACTCGCCCACCGAATACCTACCTCCTCCTCATCAGCTATCGATCCCCTGATGCAAATCTTGCTGCCGACATAGCCAATGCGATCGCCAATTCCTACCTGCTCCACACCTACGATCTCCGCATTCGTTCAGCGGCAGGCATGTCGTCGTTCATGGAGAAGCAACTCGATGAACTGAAAGCCAAGATGGAGCGCTCCAGCCTCTCGCTTGCACAGTTTGAAAAGGACCTCGATGTCCTCAATCCTGAAGAGAAGACGAATATCCTGACCGCGCGGCTTCTACAGCTAAACACCGACTATACGACTGCTCAGGCGGATCGTGTTCGTGCAGAAGCAGCGTGGAACGCGATAAAGTCAGGCTCTTTCGAGGCCGCTGAAGCGTCCCCGCAAGGAGATGCGCTCGCCAAGCTAACCGACACGCTGAACCAGGCGCGCCAGCGGTTTGCCCTGGTGAAGGCCACGTATGGAACTAGTCACCCCGAATATCGCAAGGCGGCTTCCGAGCTGGCCGAAGTCGAAAAACAGTTTGACGATACCAAAAGCTATATTGCCAATCGAGTGGAGGGCCAGTATAAAGAGAGCCTGAACCGGGAGCAAATGCTTCAGGCTGCCGTGAACGAAACCAAGGCGGAGTGGGACCGTCTCAATGCGCACTCCTTTGAATACCAGCGTCTGAAGCAGGAAGCCGATACGGACAAAGCACTCTACGACGAACTGATTAAGAAGATTCGCGAAGCGAACATCAATGCGGGGTTTCAGAACAACAACATCCGGATCGCAGATCTTGCCCGTCCACCACTCGCGCCAGTCTCTCCAAACATTAGGCTAAATGTGATCCTTGCGTTTCTCTTCTCGAGCCTCTTGGCAATCGGCGCGGCAATCCTCTTGGATTCACTCGACACCACTCTCCGCGATCCTGCAGAAGCCGGCCGTTTCCTGGGGACGGATGTGATTGCTAGCATGCCTAGCGATCGCACTGCAGCTCAACTCCCGCGGCCCGCCGCGGAGGTCGCTGCCATTGCCAAAGCAGAGATCTTGCCGATGGCGTCTGATGGGGAAAAGGGAAAGAGATACTATCGCTCAGCCTCCGGTTTCGACGAGGCAGTGCGAACACTTCGCAACACGATTCTACTGTCTGATTTTGAGGGCCGGCTGCACTCGATCATGCTCACAAGCGCTGTACCAGGTGAAGGAAAGACGACGCTGGTCGCTCACCTCGCAATTGCCAACGCAGATCGCGGCAAGAAGACGCTCTTGGTTGATAGTGACTTGCGGCGCCCTAGTCTGCACACGAAATTCGCACTGACTCCGAACCAGGGACTATCGAATGTACTTACGGGCGACCTCTCATGGCATGAGGCCGTAATCCCTATCGAAGGTAAGCCTAATCTGAGTTTTCTTCCGGCTGGCCTCGGTTCTCATCGAGCAGCAGATCTGATTGGGCCCCACATTGCTGCGCTGCTTGACGAGTTCGCCAAGGAATATGATCTGGTCATCCTTGATTCACCACCGTTACTTAGGTTCGCGGAGTGTCTCCAGATAGCCACCGCTGCCGATGGCGTCCTCATCGTCAGCCGCGCCGGAGAAACCCGGCGAAAGGCCGTTGCAGAGGTGCTCTCAGTGCTCAAACGGCTACGAGCAAACATTGTCGGAGTGGTTCTAAACCAAACAAGCCAGAACACGTCTTCAGATGGATATTCACATTATGGATACTACGGCTACGCACATTATCAGAGCCAAAAAACGGAGTAATGGCTGGAGCCGCTGCCCTTATCCGATCAAGTTGAGATGAGACAAACTGGTATGCGGCGCCAGCCGGTTCTATTGGGATAATCGGGAGATCGACATTCCTGCTCGCGGCGTAAAGTCCACTTATGTATGGCGTCGGGCCCGTCTCGCGGCCGGACAATTGTGTACTCTCCTAGGAGGAAGCGGACTGCGGGTATTGCTCTACCATCATTTTCCGCCCGAGTGCCGCTCTGGACTTAATGCACAGTGCGCCTTCCTGCAAGAGCGTTACACGCCCATCGCACTCTCAAAAGCTATCGGTTGCCTGCAACGTCAGGAAAGATTGCCGCGCAATGCCGTCGCCGTCACAGTAGACGATGGCTATGCAGACTACTTGCACTTTGCCCGTGACTGCTTTCTTTCGCACGGAATTCCTACAACTGTATTCGTAACGGAGAAGTTTATCGATGGCGCGTATTGGCTCTGGTTCGATCGAATTGAGCATGCGATTCGCGCCTCAAAACGTTCTGAAATACAGATAAGCGCCGACGAGTGGGGCGGTCCCATTCGGATCCGGATGGACGCGGAAACAGAGCGAGCTGCTGCGGCAAAGACTCTGATAGAGTACGCGAAGAAGTTGGCCAGCCCTGAAGTTGAGCCGTTCGTGGTTGCCATTGAGCAGGCTGCGGAAGTCAATCTTCCGTTGCATCCGACCGGTGAGTATGCGGGCATGAATTGGGATGATTTGAAGGAGCTTTCGGCAAGTGGGACGGTGACGATAGGAGCCCACACGGCGACTCACCCCATTCTTTCGCGGCTCGCAGGCTCTGCAGAGTTGACGGATGAAATCGCGGGTTGCCGCAAACGGATCGAGAACAAGCTCGGCATGCCGGTTAGCTTGTTCGCCTATCCAAACGGCCGGCCCAGTGACATCGATGCCGAAGTGGTGAGCGCGGTCAAAGAGGCGGGCTATCAAGCGGCGTTCACCACAACACCGGGAGTCAACAGGCGGAGGGTGAACCTGCTGATCATGAAGCGCATCGCCATGCGGCCCGAGTTTCCTGTGTCGTATCTGGCTGACGCGCTCGCGGCGGCCCGCTAGGCGCTGCACTCTCGCGCCTACAAAACCGCTCACTTCCAGCACGAAGGCCACTGTTCTGCCGGCGATGTGATTGTCGAGTGCAACAACCATCAAATTCAGGTAGCTACGTGGAAACCGAGACCACAGACCAACCAAATCCGCCAGAGACCGTAGATGCCAAATGCATCATGTGCCATGTTTACTTTGGATTTAGCGAGGTAGAAGAGTTGCGCCCAGCATGGGAGAAGCTTCTGCAAGCAGTTCCAAGCGCAACAATATTCTCAACCTGGGAATGGTTGTCCTCCTGGTGGCATGCTTTCGGCGATAAGCGTCAACCACTTTTCTTCACGGCCCTCGACTCCGAAGGCTCCCTCATTGGCCTCGCGCCACTCTACCTGGAATCGCATCGGACATTGCTTGGGACCCGCCTCAAGCTCCTTCGCATGATGGGAGACGGGACCGGTGATTCTGACAATCTCGATCTACCGGTACTGCCGGGATACGAACAAACGTTCGTGTCGGCATTCCTCGATTATCTGAAGCAGCATGCGCGGAGTTGGAACTTCGCCCGCTTCAACACACTCCCAGACGACACCCCGACTGCAGCTGCGCTTGCCGCCGCGCTGACCGAGCGCCGCTGGGTATGGTTTCAAGAACAGAAACCAGGGACGGTTATTGACTTGCCGAACGATTGGGAGACTTTCCGAAAGCAGCTGTCCTACAATGAACGCGGACAGCTTGGCAAATACACTCGCCGCGCCGAACGTAATTACAAAGTGACTGTCCGCAAGTGTGACAGTGAAACGCAATTGCAATCGGATTTAGCAGTATTTTTCGACCTTCACCGTCGCCGATGGGAAGCGGTAGGAAAGCCCGGATCCTTTAGGTTGCCTGCGCGGCGAAATTTTTACAAGGAATTGTCGAGCTTGATTCTTTCCCGTCAGTGGCTTGATGTTTGGATGCTCGAGTTAGACGGTAAACCAGTTGCTAGCGAGTTCGATGTTCGCTACCGCAACACAGTGTACTCGCTCCAGGTTGGAAACGATCCTGAACACTCTGCCGATCGCGTCGGCTATGTTCTGCGGGGATACATCCTTCAGCAGCTCATCAGAGAGGGACTCCACCGTTATGATTTTATGGGTGGGGGTGAAAGCTACAAAGAGCGGTGGGCAAGCCGAGTGAGATCTTACAATAATATCGCTTTTGGGAGGCCGCGCACTCGCGGCAGCTGCTATCTGCTTGTTTTACATCGCGCAATTGAGGCCAAGGAGTGGGTTCGGAGGCACGCTCCGGTGAGAATATGGTCCGTATTGCATTTTATTCGTGTACAGGTTAAGAAGATACGTAGGCGGTGAAGACTACATGCGTCGCTAATATACTCGTGCGGTGGACAATCGAGGGCTGCATTTGGACACATCATTTGGAGTAAGCTTGTTAGCGTGGCGCTAGAGTATATAAGGGGCTCTGGACGAAGCTCAGGCGATACACACCTTCAGTTCGGCTGGTCGACAAGCGTCTTCGCGGTCGGGCGGTTCGCTGCGTGTTCTTCCTGATCGATGCCTACGGTTACATATGCGGTCGACTGTCATGACCCTGACCGGCCTGAGATATGCTATTAGGCTTTGCTGCACTGGTAAGTGGCGATTGGCCTGGTATATGACTGCGATGAAGTTACGGGGCATCGACCTGGGGCACGTTAGTGTCTCCGCGCTAGGCCTACCACCCGAACGGGCATGTGCCCACGTCGGCTCAGGGGGGCCGGACCTATCCCGAGTGTTACGGTCTTTGCCCATCAAGGCAACAGACGCTGTGATCGATTTGGGATGTGGCAAGGGAGGCGCGCTGCTGACTCTTGCGCATTTCTCCTTCTGCCGTGTTGATGGGATCGAGCTGTCGCAAGGACTGGTCCAGATTGCCCATAGCAACCTTATCCGCATGGGAGTGAGTAACGTCAGAATATTCAACGGTGACGCTGCCGACTTCCAAGACCTTGACATATACACATATGTGTACATGTACAATCCGTTTCCTGACGTTGTCATGCAACGCGTCGCGCGGAATCTGGCGGACTCGCTGGCCAGGTGTCCCCGTCAACTTAGGATTATCTACAAGAACCCTGTTTGCCACGACACGCTCGTGGGCTGCGGCTTTCGGAAAACCAACGAGTTCCGATACGACGCATGGCCTTTTTTTGTCTATCATGCGGCGGGCGGCAATCCATGTCCGCAACTATCATCCAGGACAATTGGATAGTTGACGAAGCGCCCGCTTCTTCTACCTGTTCCAAAAGAGGGAGCGAATCAAGAGGAGGGTATCGTTGCAACTGACTGAAGACAGTTTTCATGAGCACAGGATTATGTGGACAGAGCAAAAAGTTCGTCGCTTTTGGGATTATTGCGTCACCAACAAAGTCCTGTCGCAGATCTCATTTGCACGCCTGAACGGGAATGCAATAGTTAAACTAGCATTGCCGTACTTGAGCAAGAAAGGAAAGCACCTGGATTATGGCTGCGGCGGCGGATATCTTATGGAATGCCTGTTCAGGAAGGGCATTCGCTGCCAAGGGATTGACATGTCCCCGGTATCGAACACAACGACTCTGGAGAGGTTATCCGGTTATGATTTGTTCGATGGCATCATAAATTATGATGGCCTGCCAAACAAGCAAATCTCCGACAATACCTATGACGCCGTGTTTTTCGTCGAAGTGATTGAGCATCTCTTGACTGAGAAGAGAGAGGCTGTCTTGCAAGAGCTAAACAGAATTGTGAAAGAACAAGGATACATACTAGTGTCAACTCCAAACAACGAAGACCTGACCAGGCAAACTGTAATGTGTCCAGATTGCGGCGCTATCTTTCATGACACGCAGCACACAACCCAGTATACCCAGGAGAGTCTCCAGGAACTTATGTCTACAATGGGCTTCGACGCGGTGCTGTGCAAGCCAACTAATCTTACGAAGTACCGCAATCTGTATCTTCGGATCAGATATCTACTCTCTGCGATCTCGGCACGCCTGCGGTCTGCGCCGGCGCCGCTGCCGCATTTAATTTACCTTGGGAGGAAGCGCAGCAATGCGTATTGCTAGTGGGTGTTCACTCGGGTGAGACCGGTGTATCTGTCGAAGCCTGGATCGAGTGAGAACTCCGCGGTCGAAGTGGAGAACGCATCGCGATCCCACCGCTATCTAGATGGCGTCCGGTGGACGCTGGTTACGAACATCGCCGGTTCGGGATTCTCGTTTCTCTCCGCCATTGTCATCGCGCGATTATTGGATCCGGCCGGATACGGGACGTACCGGACTATTACCTATCTGGTTGGTTTCTGCGCTGCCGTAGCCGGGTTCGAGCTACGGGATGCGCTGCGCAGATTTATTCCCACCTGCCGCGTCCAAAAGCCCGAAGAGGCTGACGCCGCCATTCTCGCCGCCTGCTGCATCGTCGGCGCTTTCTCCCTGGCGATAGCAGTAGCCCTGGGCTGCTTCGGAGACCGAGTTGCCGTCAGTCTTTACAAGCAGCCATCGCTTGCTGGTCCGCTACGGTGGTCCGGCCTACTGGTAGCTGCAGTCGCGGGCGCCGCCGTGATGGAGGCCGCCCTTACTGGCCTCGAACTTTACAAGACCGCCACCATGCGCAGCTTCATCACTCAATCGGTCGCCCTCCCGGTCCAGATTCTGCTCGCCTACCGGTTTGGCGTGACGGGGGCGCTCTGGGGATTTGGGATCCTGCTTGCCAGCCGCGCTTTTTTCCTTGGAGGCGCGGTATTACACGCTTGCGGCCGGGGTCTGATGAGCCCCGCAGTTTTCCGTCATTTGGGAGGCATGTGCAAGGTCCTCATGGGTTTTTCGCTTCCGCTGCTGGTTACGGCGCTCCTTATCCCCTTCGCCAACTGGTGGCTGAGCGCCCGTCTCGCAGTGACCGCAGGCATGCACGAGGTCGGAACATTTGCAGTCGCTTACGGGCTGATTCAATTGCTGACGACGATTGCGCTTGCAGCGGGTGTACCGCTCATGCCCCTGCTCGCGCAGGCCAGCGCATCGGCCGACCACGATACCATGGTCAGGATGGTCTCCCGCGGCTCGCGGATGATTACACTACTGCTGTTTCTTCCCGCTTTTGCCGTGGGCGCCAATGCTCGGGCGATCATCCTGCTCTTGTACGGTCACCGATTCGCCGGCGCCGCGCCGGTCCTCTTCATGCTGTCACTGGCCTGCCTGCCGTTGGCAATCAATGAGGGCTTGGGCAGAAGCTTAGTTGCTACGGGAAAAATCCGATTTGTCGTTGCCGGACACTTGGTCTGGGTAATCATAATCCTGTCCGCTGTCGAGTTCTACGGCAGATGGCATGGCGCACAAGGTTGTGCCCAGAGCTTCATCGCTGCCGAAATGAGCCAGACCATCTATCTCGTCCTTGTCTTCTACGTAGCCTTGCGGTACAAGATGCACTGCACCGTCAAGACCTTCGCCATTTGCTCTCTCGCCATGATTCCGGCCTACTATCAGTCAAGTGCTGCGCTTCCACTAAGCCTTTGCTTATTCGTCGTAACTACCCCGGCAGTACTCGCAGCTTTATGGAAATGGTCGCTCACCGAGCCTGACCGCGCGATCATATCGGATTGGCTTATCAATCTGAGACACCAATTCGCGACTTAAACTCGCCTGCAAGGCGCTTGTACTCGCGCCCAATAGAACGCCCCAGCTTCCAATGCGTCTTCTAATTCTTACCGACCGATTCCCCCCCCAGGACCGAGGCGGCGCCGAACGCGTCGCTTACTATCAGGCTAAGTTGTTTCGCAAGGCCGGCTGGGACGTAGGAGTTGTTACCGGAGTCAATCATGACCACCCACTGGAGACATACGAAGACGACGGCCTGGTGCGATTTCCCGGTTACACGTTCCCGCGCACCGGCGCTGGCGAGCGGCTGCAAGCGGCAATGGGCGCCGTTTACAATCCAATGGCCATCTCTGCGGTAAAGCATGCAGTGGCATCCTTCAGGCCCGACGTAATACATGCTCACTCGGTTAGCACGATATCATTGGCGGCCCTTACGCAGTTCTCTAAGCAATATCCAACAATCGTCACTTTCCATGGATACCAATTCGAGTGCCCTAAGGGTGGGCTCTACAGAAAGCGCGGGGAGGTCTGCGCAACAAAACCCGCCCTATGCAGGCTCTATTCCTTGTACAACCGGCAGATGTTGTCTCACGTGCATCGAATTGTCGCCATCTCGCGTTTCATTGAAACTCGCCTGATTGAAGCCGGTTTTGACAAGAATCGCGTGGTCTACTTACCGAACGGCGTGCCCGGACTCGAGGAGCGCCACGTTGAGCAGCTTCCTTCGTCTCACAGTGTCCTCTATGTCGGACGCTTGTCGCAAAACAAGGGTGTCGCAGTTCTAATCCGCGCATTTCGCACCCTTGCCGACGATAGTGCTACATTGACCATCGTCGGTGACGACCCTGGCCGACCGCAGCTCGAGGCTCTCGCCACAGGTGACAGCCGCATCCGATTCACTGGATGGCTCTCCAACGAAGCTGTACAGGAATATTACCGGGCCAGTCGGGTTGTCGTTGTCCCCTCGCTTTGGCACGAAGTCATGAACACGGTGATCTGCGAGGCGCAATCGTGGGGCAGAGTTGTCATCGCATCCGATATCGGCGGGAATCGGGATCTGATCGAGGATCATGTCAGTGGCATCCTCTGCCCTCCCGGGGACGAGCTTGCGCTGGCTTCGGCGTTGTCGCGGCTCTTCGACGATGAAGCTGAAGCACAACGATTGGCCGGCAATGGATACGATCATGTTAAACAATTCAGCATGTCCCGGCACCAGGCCGCGTTGCTCTCTCTTTATGGAGGTGCCCTGAATGAGTTTCAATGACTGTGTCCTGGCAATTGCCATCGCGGCGCTGCTGATCCTGGCAGGCGCGGCCTTGATTTCTGCACTGCCTACGCCACAGAAAAGCACGGTAAGAACGCATTTCATCCTGAGTTTCTGTGCCTCGCTAGTTTTGCTTACGGCATATTGGAATCTTTCCGCCATTTGGGGTAATCAACGGCAGGGGTTCAGCGGCTCCGACGATGAGGCCTACCACCTCCAGGGACAGATCATGGCGGACTCAGGCGATGTCTTTAATACCCGGGATAGAAACCCTGGCTTTACAATCTGGACCGCCATCCTCTATAAGACCTTCGGTGCGAACACGATTATCGTCAGGATCTTTAATATCTTCTTCCGCTGCTTGTGGACTGTGCCGATCGCTTTCATCGCCCCGATATATAAAAATGTCCGAATGACGCGCCTGGCAATATTGCTCACCGCATGGGCTCCACCCCCCATGTTGGCGAGCATTCTGCACATCAAGGATCTGATCGCGGGTCTGGCACTGTTGACCTCGCTCGCGTCGATTATCTACATCGAGAAGAGTCGTATCTCTGCTGTCAGCCTGTTGTGCGCGGTGGCCGTGCTCTGGTCTGTGCGGCGAGACTTGCTTATCATCATCGCTGTGATAGCGTTCATTCATTTGTGTGGCTTGCTGCTCCGTAGAAGAGCGACTCTGGCGGGAGCAGTAGCTCTGACGGCACTTGTGCTTGTTGTTGCGTCTCACATCCCCGATCTTATTCAGGGCTGGGGGAGCGTCCGGGGCAGTACTTACGTTCCAGTTGAGATATTCAGATACGCCGGCCAGAATGTCGGTAACGCGCACGGCCTTGCGCCATTTTTCATTAACAATGTCGGCGAGATCTGGAAACTGCCTTTTACCATGGCCACGCTCCTCATTATGCCCTTTCCTCCAAAGTTAAATGGGGATGACATCTTTCAGATAGCCGACAGTTTTTCCAGCCTGTGGATTCTGACTCTTTTGCCATTTGTATTTATTGGTTGCATAGACTCAATCAGGAAATGGACAAGCGCGAGTTTTCCAGCATATGGCGGGTTTCTCGGATGCGGTGCTGTGACCGCCGTAGCATTCCCAGGATTGCCGAGATATCGTTTACAGCTTCTTGGACTCGTTTGCCTTATGGCTGCACTGGGAATTGTGCGCCTTCGATCTAACCTCTGGTTGTTTGTCGGGTTCACCCTTGTCCTTAGCTGCGCGCTGGTGGTCGGGACAGTTGTCTACTTCTGAGGACAAGCAAAATATGTCGACTGGAACGTCACACGGAAACAGGCCCGCCGGAAACGCCATTACTCAATCACGAAGACACGGTACTAGTGAAGTATCTCACGCAGATAGTCGTTTACTGAGTGCGGTTTGAGCGCGGGTAATCTATTCGAGGATGTCGTTTGCCTTTGTCGTTGAGGGGAAAGAATAAAGGTGACGGTAATGGATAGGCTGAGTCAAGACTCGAGCGGACAACAGGTGCTGCTTTCCATCGTTGTTCCGGCCTACAACGAAGAAGCCACTTTGTCCGAGATTACAGCGCGCCTGCTGGCGGTTCCGGAAGCCGACGAAATCGTCATCGTCGACGATTGCTCGACCGACGGGACACCCGCGATTGCCGACCGGCTCGCAGCTGAGAATCCGAGGATCAAAGTCGTCCACCATAAGTCAAACGCAGGCAAGACCGAAGCCCTGAAGACTGGTTTTGCCATGACAACGGGCCAGATCGTCATCGTGCAGAACGCTGATTTGGAATACGACCCGGCAGAGATCGGCGATGTTATTGCCCCGATTGTGAAAGGTCAAGCAGACGTCGTTTACGGCTCGCGTTTTCTGGTGCGCAAGGCGTCGCGCGTGCTTTATTTCTACCATTACCTCGGCAACAAGGGTTTGACTCTCCTGTCGAACCTATGCACCAACGTCAACATGACAGATATAGAAACTTGCTATAAGGCGTTTCGTGGCGAGATCATCCGCAACATGACGATCACGAGCAGTGGATTCGGCTTCGAGATCGAAGTCACGGCGAAAGTGGCGAAACTTGGTGTCTCCATCTTTGAGGTCCCAATATCCTACTACGGTCGGACTTACGAGCAGGGCAAGAAGATCGGGATGAAGGATGGGATTGCCGCGCTCTGGTATATCTTCCGGTTCAACGTCCTGTGCAACCTCGAAGATTCCTTCCGCACTCTTCCGGAGGCCGGAAGCGCACAGCGCGCCGCGAGACGGAAAAGATGCTAATACCGAGACCGCGTGAAGTGGTGAGTGGTGGAATCGCAGTCAATCCGGTTCCGAAGTGAAACAATGAGCACGACCATTTATCGAGTCATTCGGGCGCCTAGCAGGCTGCTGAAAAAGTAAGTTGTTTGCTGGTCGTATCCCGCTTGCGGTTGATTCTCACTCGATTTCGCGCTTGGTTGCGGTTGATTTCTGTGCTCTGCGTGCCGTTCTTGCGGCCCGC
>Ga0181533_1001072_pt1 | contig 35904 bp, 31 predicted proteins | sample PEATcosm2014_Bin_45_FD_119772 | JGI IMG/M metagenome (GOLD analysis project Ga0181533, IMG submission 119772) | Peatland microbial communities from MTU Mesocosm Facility, Houghton, MI, USA - PEATcosm2014_Bin11_60_metaG | ecosystem: Environmental > Terrestrial > Soil > Wetlands > Peat | place...
CCGTGCTCCAACTCATAGCCCGGTCACACCGCGTGTCGTGAGCGGCTTGCAACAAACATTGACGCGGCTGGGTTTCTGCCGACATGCTGGCGCCGGCTCGACCCAATCAACCGAACGCGCATGATCCCGCTGAGCGTAATCGTACCTTGTTTTAACGAAGAGAAGATGATCGGCGATTGCCTCGCCAGCGTCAGGTTTGCCGGCGAGATTCTGGTGGTGGATTCGTTCAGCACCGACCGGACGGTCGAGATCGCGCGCCGACACACCGAGCGGGTGGAGCAGCATGAGTATGTCAACAGCGCCGTCCAGAAGAACTGGGCCATTCCCCAGGCCAAATACCCCTGGGTGTTGATTGTGGACGCTGATGAACGGGTGACGCCGGAGCTGGCCCGGGAAATCGAGACAATTCTCGGCAACCCGCGTTATGACGGCTACTGGATTCGCCGCCGCAATTTCTTTCTGGGAAAGGAAATCCGGCACGGGTCTTGGCGGTCAGACAAGGTGCTTCGGCTCTTTCGCCGGGATGCCGGCCGGTATCAGGACAAACATGTCCATGCCGAGATCGAGTTGGACGGGCAGACCGGCCGGTGTCAGGAAGTGCTTACGCATTACTCGTACCGCACCCTGGACGATTTTCTGCGCAAAGCGGGGCGTTACAGCACCTGGGGGGCGCTCAACGCGCAGGACAAGGGATTGCGCGGCTGCGGATGGCGCGTCTTCGGACACAGCGCCGGGCACTTCTTGAAGGGCTACCTCTTTCAGGGAGGCTTCCTGGACGGAACTCCAGGGCTGATCATCGCGTTCATGGAAGCCGGCGGTGCGTTCCTGAAGTACGCCAAGCTCTGGGAGATGCAACGCAATCCTCCTTCCCCAGCCGAGCCTAAGGGGCCAAAAGGCGATAGCGAGCAGGTTTCGGGCTGACTTCGTGCGGAGCCGCTGAAACTGAAGTCGGCCGGGGAATCTCTGCCAGCCACGAGACCTGGAAGTTCTCAAGCCGGGCGTCAGCCTCGGTCTCGGAGCAGTGCCAAAGGGGCCTGCCGCCGTAAAAGGAGGCCCACTGCGAGAAGGTGCTGGGAGGTCCGAATATGTAGTCGCATCCAGCCAGAGCGTAAAGGTCTTCGATGGGCAATCCCGGGCCAAAACCAACCGAGAGACCCTCGAACTCGCGGGGGTGGGGAGGTTCTTCACTGCACACCAGGAAGGCCACCCTCGAGCCGGAGAACTGGCCCGCCAGTTGCCGCATCCAGGCGGCGTAGCGGGCGATGGGGAAGAAGAACTTGCGACCGGCCCAGCGGCGATAGTCTCCCCGGCGAATATGCACGCCGACAATGACGTCGGCCTGGCGGCGGAGGCGGTCCACCGCCTGGCGGCTGGCCCGGGCGTGCTCTTCCACAGGCTGGAAGTAGGCCCTGACTTGAGGGGCCTGGCGCTGAAGGCAGCCGGGCGCGCGAAAGTTCCAGCCATTGACCAAGACCACGCGGGCGTGAGCGATGCGGGCCGCAACTTCCGGGCCCTCCAGGGGGGTTACGTCCTGGCCTGGGGTTTCCCGCAGGGTCACAGCCGCGCGGCCCAGCAGGGGCAGACGTTCGTTGAGCGTGCTGGCGGCATGGACGCAATGGTAGAGAAAGCGCGTGCCCCGAAGCGCCGGCGCCAGGCCCGGGATGACATCCATCCAGCTTCGACGCCGCGGGGCGGGGTATTGGCAGTAGATATCGTTGCGCGTGCTCAGGAACAGCGGGGCATAAGAGTGAAAGGCGAAGTTGACGACCCGGTGTCCCTGGTCGCGGGCGAAGGCGATGAAATTGGCGAACAGGACCAGCCGGTTCCCCATCCGGCCGGTCCTGAAAGCGATGAGCAACAGCTTCACCGGACGAGCCTGTAGTGCTTCTTGCTGAAAGTCAAACCGAGCCAGTTCTCGAGCCTGAGCATCCAACGGTGCTTCCTCTCCCTGCGCGTGAGCCGGTGGTTCGGATTCGCCTGGAAGAGGCCCTCGGCGGGCGCAAGCCAGCTTTGGATGGCCTGTGGATGCGTTCCCAGGAATGGCCGCAGTGTGAGCGGGTCGACCTCCGAGTAATCGACGGCCTTGGGCCGGCTGCCCCAGTATTTAACGGCCGTGAGCTTCCTCAGATTCAGTTGCGCCTCGTTGCGGACCCACCCGTAATGATAGATCGTGGCGCCCGTATGGGCGGCCCTGGGATAGCGCGCGCGGTGGTGGCTCTCGAGCACGTTAAAAAACAGGCCCTCCGAGGCCCAGGCCGGGATGGTGTTGCGGAGGATGCGGGCTTCGGTCCGATACCAGCGCGGCGACCAGGCATAAGTATTCTTATTTCCGTAAAAATGAATATAATCGAACGCGAGGGCCTCGACTGCCCGGTTGTCAAGGTGTTTCTCCATCGCCTGGCGGACCTTGGGCAAGTCCTGCTCGTGCAGCACCTCGTCGCCCTCGAGATAAAACGCCCAGTCCCCGGTGCAATTGAACAGGGCGATGGATTTCTGCTGGCCATAGACGAAACACTTGACGCTGTAATCGCTCTGAATGCCTTCGTTCCAGAGCGTGTGCAGGATGCGGATTTTGCAGTCCCCAATCCCGCGCAAGGCGGCCTCCGTGCCGTCATCGCTGGGGCCCAGCGCCACCACCATCTCGTCGACCAGCGGCAGAAGGGAGCGGACCGAGGCTACGAACGGGTAGCCGAACCTCTCGGCATTTCGCAGGAAAGTAAACCCGCTGACTTTCATGAGAGCTTACTCGATGCCCACGCGCACTTGGAGTCGAGCCACCGCCCGGAGTCCCTCGGCGCTTACGTGTTCGACGCTCACCAGGTAATGACCGGGCTTGGCGTATTTGTGCAGCGTCTCGGCGTAGCCGTTGGGCGCGTAGCGGTCCGCATTGGCATCCGATTGTACTGCGACGACGGGAGTGCCGTCGCCGAAGTCCCAAGTTTCGCCGCCCGTTTTGTCGCGGAAGGTGCGAACTTTGAAGACCACGGGGTCCCCCGGCCGGATTCCGAAGGTCGGGGCGTAGTTGGCGTGGATCGTAGGAGGGGGCCGGTCCGGATGCGCCCGGTCGCAAACCTGCACGACCATGAAATCGTAGTCCACCCGGCCCGCCTCATCGGTGACCTTGAGGATTTCGCAATAAGAGCCCGGCTTGTCATAGGTGCGCTCGACTCGCTCTCCGCTGGCGCCTGCCCCCTCGGTGAACGTCCATTGGTAGCGAAGACCGCGCCCCCAGGAACGCGAACCGTCCAAGGTGACCTTCTGGCCCGCCCACAGCAGGGCGTGGGGCCGGGCTACGGCGACCAGTTGGCGCGGATGTTCCTGCTGATAGGCCTGCCAGAGGAAGGCGTATCCCTCTTCGATGCCCCACAGCCCCGAAGGCTGGCGCGCCCAGATGTCGAAGTGCAGATGGGACCAGCCGCCGCTGCCCCCTTCCTTGCCCAGCACGCCGAGCTTCTGGCCCATCGCAATGCGCGCGCCCGGTCGGACGGCCGGGTCGATGAACTTGAGGTGGCTGTAGCGGCAATACCAGCCGCGGGCGTCGAGGATATAGACGTTGTCGTAGCGGGGTTCCGCCGGGGCATCCGGCGCCTGGCCGGCCAGCACCTCGTTTCCGGAGGAAGTGACGATTCCCTCCGTTGCGGACACCACATCGACCAGCCCTTCGGAACCACCCATGTCCAGTCCGAAATGATAGTAGATCACCTTCTTCGCCGGCAAGTCCCCTCCATCCACATAGACCGGCTCGTTGGCCATCTGCGTATAGCTCGCAAACCACCGCTGCCTGGCAGGATAGACGAAGGTGTCCTTCGCTATCCATGGAGAACCGGCAGGCCACAACCTCAGCCGCGCGTCTTTGAGCAGTCCCCAGGGGTTCTGTCCGCCGCTCTTTTCGAGGTAGCCCTTGGTGATCGGGCAGTCGAGTTGCACCCCTCCGAAAGTCACCGGCAAATGGTAGTTCCCGCTCGTCAGGGTCCTGACCTGTCCGTCCACTTCGACCTGGACCTCGGCCTGCCGGACCGCCTCGTTGACCTCGTCGCGACTCTCCTGGAGCTTGAGGAGTTTGACATGCGCCGCCCTGCCGTTGGAGAGAGGAACGTCCTGCCCCTCGCCGACCCGAAGGTCAACGGTCCGATGCAGGATTCCATCAGGGGAGGCCTCCCGCGCGGAGGCGCAGCCCAGGATCAGAAGACAGGCGAATGTCCCGGCGAAAAAAGTCATGGAGATTTGCTTTTTCACGGCGCAGCAACGATAGCCGCCCGGCAGCGCGTTGGGACAGGAAAAAAAGCCGGCTCCCAAGCATCGTCTTTGTCGCGGCCTTTGCTGGAGCCCGACAAGTCACTCCGCAGGCTGTTGCTGGGTCAGGCAGTGGAGGGCGCCGAGGCCCAGGACCAGGTCCACGGCATGAATGCCAACCACGGGGCGGTCCTTGAAGAGGTCGCCCAGTGTGCCCAGGGCTACGCGGTCGCTGGGGTCGTTGAAGGTCGGCACGAGGACCGCGGCATTGGAGATATAGAAATTGGCGTAGCTGGCGGGCAAGCGGCAGCCGTCGAAATAGAGCGGGGCGGGCATGGGCAGCGGCACCACCTCCGGTTTCGAGCCGTCCTGGAGCCGGAGCTCCCGGATGCGCTCCCAGTTCTCCGCCAGCGGGCGGTAGTTGATGTCCTTGGCATTGGTCTCCCGGATGAGGACGACCGTATTGCGGTTGACGAAGCGGCAGACATCGTCGATGTGGCCGTGCGTATCGTCGCCTGCCGGGCCAGCGGCCAGCCAAAGGACCTTGGTCCCGCCAAGGCACTGCTTGAGGGTCTCCTCGATCTCGCCTCGTCCGAGGCCCGGATTGCGGACCTGGACTTCCGCATCGAGGTAGCATTCCTCGGTGGTGAGCAGCGCGCCTTGCCCGTTGACATCGATGCCCCCGCCTTCCAGGACGAAGTCCCTGCCCCGGCATTGGGCCTGGAAGAGCCGTTTGCCCAAAAACGCGGCGGCCATGTCGGGCACTGTGCGGTCTTGTTGCCAATCGTCATATTTGGCCCATGCATTGAAGTGGAAATGCACGATCGCCGTGTTCGAGAGGGCCGAGGGTCCAGTGCCGAGTGTCGGGGGTCGAGGGGCCAGGGGGGGCAGTTCCTCCCCTCGCCCCTCGCCCCTCGCCCCTTCACCGTCCTGGCGTTTCCTCACGAAGATCGGTCCGCTGTCCCGCATCCATCCGCGGTTGGTCGGATGCAGAATGAACTGGACGTTCTTGAGGTCGGCCCCGGAGCGTGTGAGATAAGAGCGGGCGAGTTTTTCCTCGGCCTGGTTGCGGACGAGGATGCGCGCGATTTCGCCGGGGGAAATCTTGCGGACCATTTCCCCATAAACCCAGCGGATGGTGTCGAGCTTGTCCGGCCAATCGGTCGCGTTGTGGGGCCACCCCAGCCAGGTGGCCTCGTGTCGTTCCCATTCGGCCGGCATTGCGAAACCCAGTTCCTGCGGGGTTTTATCGGTTCTCGTATCTTGCATTGCCATAGAAAACTCATAAGCAAGATAAGGGTCCCGGCGCATTTGTCCATGCCACTCGCCCTGGGTCCCCAACCCGTCATATCCGCCGCCTCACTTCAGCAGGCCCATGGTCACGGCAATCGCCTCCTGGCGGACGGAGAGGATCTGGCGCAGGTCTTCCTGTGCCTTTTCGAGGTCGGTTTCCTTCTTCTTGCGGGCCTCTCTGAGTTGGGCCATTCGGGTCTTCAATTCCGCGTTCGTAGCCTTGGCGTCAATGGCCGTGCGCAGCGCGTCAAGCTCCGGATTGGGCTCGCGACCGAATCCGCCCGGACCGCCGGGACCGCCAGGAAACCCGCCCGGACCGCCGCCCGGACCGCCGCCCGGACCGCCCTGGAATTGAGCGCCGTCAGGCCCCTGGCCGCCCATCTGCGGGGGCGGACCGCCCTGGCCTTCCGGGCCTCCCGGACCGCCGCGGAACCCGCCCCGAGGGCCGAACCCGCCCATGCCGCCCGGGCCGCCGAGGCCCCTGCGCAAGTCGAAGACCTTGGTGATGCGCACGGAGATGAGTTTCCATTCGGAATCGTCTTTCACCTCGAACTGTTCGCGGAGACGGTCCAACATGCGCTGACGCATCTGCGCCGGGTCGAAGTTGCCCGGGGACGGCTCCTGGGCCTGGAGGTTTCCGGCGCTCGTGAACAGGCAGGCGGCCGTTCCGAGAGCGCCGAACATTGCGGATGAGATGATTGTCATTGTTTTCATATAGAATTCTCAATTTACAGCTATCAGAATAACAGAGAACACCTTAAGAGAGCATTAAGAAAGCGCGGCGCGCGGATTGTCTGAGGCTCCGCCTCGTTAGAACCCTCCTCCTCCTCCGCCTGCTCCTCCTCCTCCTCCGCCTCCTCCTCCTCCTCCGCCTCCGGCGCCCATGCCTGTAGCGGTGGATTTGCCGGAGTTTTGGCCAAAGCCCGAGGCCGAGCTTTGCTGTTGGTTCTGGCGGGCGGTCAGCGGATTGCCCTGGCCCAACAACGAATTGCGGTTGTTGCTGTTGTTGCGCATGGCGGTGTTTCGATTGAACAGGTCCTGCAGGACCTGGCTCACGTCCTGCGGGTCAGCGTTGTTCAATTCATAGAACTTCACCTTCTCCTTCCGGGCGGAGCCGGCGTCGACCTTTTCAACGAGCCTGGCAATTTGGGGCATGTAAGTGGCCGGCGCACTGACCAGGAGCGAGGAGGTGCGCGGTTCGGCCACGACCAGGACGCGGCTCTTCCTGTTCGCCCGATTGCCGGCGCCTGTGGAATCGGCCTCGGGGAAGGCGTCGGGCGGGCCGTCGAAGTGAAAGCCCATTTGATTCTGCTCGGCGCTGTTGGCGGTGGTGTCGGGGAAGAGTTGCGAGAGGCTGCCGGCCAGTTCGGCGGCATCGGCGTGGGCCAGCGGGAAGATGCGCAATTCGGTGATGTCAGTGACGGGCTGATCGATTTGGGCCGCCAGGTTCAAAATGGCGGTCATCGAGGCGCCAGGCGCGCTCACGATTAAGGAATTGGACGCCTCGTCGGCGGTGGCCACGACTCTGCCCAGGCCGGCGCTGCCGGCCCCGGCCTCCTCAGTGCCGCCCGCCCCGGCCGGTTCCCCAGGAAAGCCCGGGGGACCGCCGCGGCCGCCCGGGGAGAAGCCCTGGGGGCCGGCGTTCATGCCGCCGCTGTTTTGGCCGGAGGTTTGGGTGGAAAAGAGCTGCTGCACCACCGCCGCCAACTGCTTGGCATCCGCATAGCGCAAGGGGATGACTTTGAGCGACGAGGCGGTTGCCAGGGAACAGTCAAGGGCGGCCACGATTTTGAGGGCCCGGCGGATGTCGGCCTTGGGGGCCACCAGGATTAGGGCATTGGCGCTTTCATTGACCGAGAGGGAGGCGTCGCCAGGGAGCAGCGGGCGGAGATTGTTCATCAACTGGACTGCCCCGATATACCGAACGGGGATGATCTGCATGATGACTTCCTGGGATTTCTCGACGGCCTCGGGATTGTTGCCGGCGACCACCTCGAGGTCCTGGTGTTTCGCCTCGGCCAGGCTCATGAGGGTCAGGATGCGCCCCTTCCGCGCGAGGGCATAGCCGTTGTTCCGGAGAACGGAATTGAGCAACCGGACTGCCTCCTCGCGCGTGACGGGCGCCTGGCTCGATAGGTCCACGTTGCCCCGCACTTCGGTTTGCACGTTGATCACAAAGCCCGCGGCATCGCTGAAGTACTCGAGCACCAGGTTCAGCGGGGCATTCCGGAAGTTCAGGGTGAGGCCGGCGGCCCCGCCGCCCAGGGCGGCGGCGGGGCTGCCATTCTGTGAAGCCGCGGTCCCCAGACACGAAATGACAGCGCCCAGCATCACCCGCAGAATCCATCTTCGATTCGTTTTCATGCCGGCAGCCTAGCGCAGACCACCTTAAGAGAACGTGAAGCGGACAATAAATTTATCGCGGCGACAAATTCATTGCCATCCTGCGCCCTGGCGGGCATGCTCCTGCCGATGATGGCTTATGCCGAAGGTGCAGCCTGAAGTCTATTGCCGGCCCCCCTGGCAGCGGATGATGCGCATCCACGAGATTCTGCAGAAGGGCCGCTATCCCAATTGCACTTGCCTTGCCGAGGAATTCGAGGTCTCGTCCCGCACCGTCAAGCGGGACGTGGACTTCATGAAATGCCGGCTGAATTTGCCGATCGAGTACGATGCCAAGCGCAACGGATACTACTACACCGTGCCGGTTGTGCACCTGCCGGCGATCTCGATTACGGAAGCGGAGATATTTGCCTTGCTGGTGGCGCAGAAGGCCATCACTCAGTATCAAGGCACTCCTTTCGATCAGCCGCTGGAGGCCGCATTTCGCAAACTCAGCGGCCAACTGGACGGCCGCCTGCGCTTCACCCTGGGCAGCCTGGACGACGTGCTCTCCTTCCGGCCTTTCGCCCCGGAGGACGCCCACCTGGATGTCTTCGAGGCGATCACTCGCGCCTTGAAGGAGTGCCGGGAGCTGAGGTTTCTCTACCGGAACTTCGGCGCGCCCAGGGCGCGGCGCCGGCGGGTGCATCCGTATCACCTGGCCTGCATCAATAACCTCTGGTACCTGTTCGCCTTTGACGTCAACCGCCACGACTTGCGCACCTTTGCCCTGACCCGTGTAACCCGGCCGGAAATCACCCCCCAGCGGTTTGTGAAACTTCGGGACTTCGATCTCGATAAACACCTGCGCGGCAGCTTCAGTGTCTATACCGGCCACGGCGATTACGAGGTGGTCCTGGATTTCGACGACTGGGCCGCCGAGTCCATTCGCGGCCGCCGCTGGCACGCCAGCCAGGAATTGACCGCAATGCCCGGGGGCCGGGTCCGGCTGCGAATGCGATTGACCAGCCTCAAGGAGGTGGACCGATGGGCCCTGAGCTGGGGCGGGCATGTGACCGTTGTCCAGCCCAAGGCCCTGGCCGTGCGGTTGCGCGAGATGGCCCTGGATGTGCGCCGCCGCTACACCAGCACCGGAGCGCTAAAGCCCAACGCGAGCCCGGGCGGACAAAGGTCCAGAGGTCTGGGCAAACAATCACATTAAAAACGATGCTTACGCAAGTCCCTTGAGGGCGATCGCTTGCCAAGGCCCCGTTATGAACGTGATTTCCGGTTGAAGCAGCGCAATTCCTGCGCAGCGGAGGGCCGCCGGTGAGCAATTCCTGCGCGCTTCCGAGCGCCGCCATGGAGGCACGCCATGCGCGGGGCAGGCGGAACTCTCGCAAACGCCGGGCAAAAGGCCGATTGGCACATTTCGTGCGGCGCGGCAAGATGTACCGCAGGGTATTGCCATGGCGTGTGGCCGGACGAGACGAATAACAAATCAAACGCAGGAGATTATCATAATGAGAATGCAGAGTTGTTTGGTAGCGGCGGGAGTTGGCGCCGCTTTGTGTTTAAGCGCGAGCAACAGTTTGGCCCAGAACAACGGCGGCGGCGGCGGCGGCTTCGGCGGCGGGCGCGGCCGGCAACGCAACATCGATCCGGCCCAGAGGGAGCAACAGATGATGGACCGTTACAAAGAGGTCCTGGAAGTCAACAATGACGATGAGTGGAATGCAATGAAGCCGATGATTCAAAAGGTCATGGATGCGCGGAGGGAATCCTTCGCCGGCGGCATGGGCCGTGGCATGTTTGGAGGCCGGCGGGGCGGCGCCGGCGGCGGCGGCGGCGGCGACCAGGGCGGCGGCAACGGCAACGGCAACGGCATGCGGCGGGGACCCGGCGGCGAGCCAAGTCCTGAGCTCGAGGCCCTGCGGAAGGCCATCGATGCGAAGGCCAGCACGGGCGAGATCAAAGCCGCCCTGGCCAGGTACGTCGAGTTCCGCAAGACCAAAGCCGAGCAATTGAAAACCGCGCAGGAGAACTTGCGCAAGGTGCTGACGGCCCGGCAGGAGGCGATAGCCACAGTCAACGGGCTGCTTTGAGGCGCCCGGCCTCGAGGGCCGTTGAAAGGCCCCAGGCCAAGCACAGATTGCCGTGGATCAAGAGAAGCTGGCCGGCGCAGCCGGTCTTAAATTCAAATCGAACCAGGTCATGAGCGAGAACGTTGTGCAGGATACAAAGCCATTGCTCGACAAGATGGTCGCGGCCAAACAGCTATCGACCACCGATGCCGAGGCCCTGGCCCGCCAGACGCAATCTGGCGCGCCGCAACCGGCGGACGAGGAGGCCGTGCTGCGGTGGTTGGCGAGGGAATACGACCTGGCCTTTACGTCGCTGGAGGACGTCGAACCGGACCGCCAGCTTCTCTCATTGTTCCCGGCCCGCATTCTGCTCAAGGAAGAGCTGCTGCCGCTCAGGCGGATTAACGGCGTCGTCGAGGTTGCCACCAGCCGCCTCTTTGCCACGCAGGGCCTGGATGCGCTCAAGAGCATGACGGGCCTGAACCTCAAACCCGTGTTGGCCACCAGCGAGGCCATCCAGCGGGAAATGAAAAAGCGCCTGGGGGTGGGGGCCGATACGATTGACACGCTGGGCGAGGACGGGACTTTTCTGGTGGTGGACGAAGGGCCGGGCGAGGACACCGACCTGGACAGCGCGGCAGAAGACGCCTCGATCATTCGCTTTGTCAACCAGGTCCTGCGGGACTCCATCGAACTGCGCTCCTCGGACATCCACCTCGAGCCCTTCGAGGACGAGTTCCGCATCCGTTACCGCATTGACGGCGTGCTCCAGGACGTGCCGGTGCCCGCCCAGCTCAAGCGGTTTCAGCCCGCCATCGTCTCGCGGATCAAGATTTTGAGCCACCTCAACATCGCCGAGAAACGCCTCCCGCAGGACGGGCGCATCAAGATCCGCATTGACGACGCGGAGGTGGACATTCGCGTCTCGGTCATTCCCATGCTGCACGGCGAGGCGGTGGTCATGCGCCTGCTCCGCCAAAACGCAACCTTGCGCGGCATGGAGGAACTCGACATGGCCGCGCGCGAGTTGAACTGCTTCCGGCGCGTGCTCCAACTGCCGCACGGCATTATCCTGGTCACCGGCCCCACCGGCAGCGGCAAGACCTCTACTCTCTATACGGCCCTGAACGAAATCAACGACGCGGACCGGAAGATCATCACCATTGAAGACCCGGTTGAGTACCAGCTCAAAGGGGTCAACCAAATCCAGGTGTCGGAAAAGGCCGGGTTGACCTTTGCCCGCGGCCTGCGCTCCATTCTGCGCCACGACCCGGACGTGGTTCTGATCGGTGAAATCCGCGATCAGGAAACGGCGCAAATTGCCGTGCAGGCCTCCCTCACGGGCCACTTGGTCTTCTCGACCCTCCACACCAACGATGCCCCCGGCGCCCTGACCCGCCTGGTAGATATGGGCGTCGAACCCTACCTGGTGGCCTCCTCGCTCGAGGCGGTCCTGGCCCAGCGCCTGGTCCGCGTCCTGTGCCCGCGCTGCAAACAGGAAGACCGTTCCCCAACCGCCCAGACCTTCAAGGAGAAGATCGGCATCTCCCCCAGCACCCCCATCTATCGCTCCGTCGGCTGCGAGGAATGCCGGCAGACCGGTTTCTATGGCCGGCACGCCATCTTCGAATGGATGGACAGCACGCTGGAAATCCGCCAATTGATTTTGAAGAATGTTTCCAGCGATGTCCTGGGCGACGCCGCCCGCCGCGCCGGCATGCGCACGCTGGCCGAAGACGGCTGGCGCCTGGTCAACCTGGGCATCACCACGGTCGAGGAAGTCCTGAGCGTGACGACAGCCAAAGAGGTGGAGACCTCGACCAAGATCACGCCTCCCCCCCCTGACGGCCAGCCCCGGGAGGCCCACGTCTCGCCTGTCCTGGCCCCAGGCCGGCACTCCGATGGCGCAGCGTAGTTCAGACTCACTCTTATGCCCCTTTTCCAATACAAGGCCCTGCAGGCCAATGGCGCGGTAGCCGAAGGCAAGCTCGAAGCCGCCGGCCGGCAGGAGGCCTTTCAGCAAATGGCCGGCCTTGGCCTGCGGCCAGTCAGCCTTTCCGAGCAGGCGGGCGCCCAGGCAAAAACCAGCGGCGGCCTCCCCGGTTCGCTCGGGTCCCTCTCCCTTTTTCAGCGCTCCGCCAAGGTATCCTCGCGCGCCCTGGAGAACTTCACCAGGTTGCTCTCGAGCCTGCTGGCGGCGGGCGTCCCTCTGAGCCGGGCCCTGGTCATTCTCTATAAAGAAGCCTCGACGCCGGCCGCCGCCGCCAAATGGAAGGAAGTCCATGACTACGTCATTGACGGCATGTCGCTGGCCGATGCCATGGCAAAATCGCCGGAGACTTTTCCGCGCGTCTATATCGCCATGGTGCAAGCCGGCGAGGTGGGAGGGTTCCTCGACGTAGTCCTGGCCCAGATTGCCGATTTCCAGTCGCGCGAGAAGGACCTCCGGTCCAAGGTCATGGCCGCGATGCTCTATCCCTGCGTGTTGCTGGTCCTGGCCCTGGGCGTGCTCGTGTTCCTGCTGACCTTTTTCATTCCAAAATTCCAGGTCATTTTTGCCGGCCTGGGAGCCGCCCTTCCCTTGCCGACCCAAGTCGTGCTGGCTATCAGCTACGGCCTGCGGCATTACGGCCTCTTTGTGGCCGCCGGCGCCTGCATCGGGTTCCTCCTGGTTCGCAGTTGGTTCGCCTCCGAGAAAGGCCGGCGGATTTGGGAGCGCATCGTCCTGCGCGCGCCCCTGGTCGGACCCCTGGTCGCCCAGTTCGCCATGGCGCGCTTTTGCCGCATGCTCGGCACGCTCCTGGGCGCCGGCGTCCCGCTGGTCCAGGCCCTGAGCGTCGCCCGCAAATCCATCGGCAACCAAATCCTCGTCGACGCCGTATCGTCATCCATCGAGCGCGTTCAGCAGGGCGGCCAACTCGGGGCCAGCCTGGCCGATTGCAAGGGCTTGTTCCCGAGCTCGGTCCTGGAGATGATCTCCATTGCCGAGGAGAGCGGCCGCCTCGACCAGGAGCTGGTGCGCATCGCCAACGTCACCGAAGGCGACCTGGACCGCAACTTGAAGACGGCCGTCGCTTTCGCCGAACCGATGATGCTCTTTTTTATCGCCGGATTCATCGGAACGATCTTCATCAGCATGGTCCTTCCGATCTTCGAGATGCAAGAGCACATCAAATGACCCAATCCCCGTAACCATCTATGAGAATCAACCTGCGTCACACAAACCGAATCGGCGCGCTCCGCCGGCACGGGTTCACCCTGGTGGAAATGCTGCTGGTGCTGGTCATCCTGGCCACGCTGGCTGCGATCGTCTATCCCAAAGTCATGGGCCGCGGCAAGCAGGCCAGAAACACCGCCGCCCTGGCGCAGATCGCCAGCTTCAAGAGCGCCCTGGATGCCTTCGAGGTCGACAACGGCTACTTCCCCAAAGGCCGCAACGGGTTGATGGACCTCGTCGTGCAGCCCCGCGATGCCGTGAGTTGGCATGGGCCCTACATGGACCAGATCCCCAAGGACCCGTGGAACCAGGATTACATTTACGAATGCCCGGGCAAACACAACCCCAGTTCCTACGACATCAGTTCTCTGGGCCAGCCCGGAGACAACATGCCCATCGGCAACTGGGCCATGGACCGGCAGTAACTCCATGCAAACGCGGCGGCTCACATACGGCGCCAGACGCGGAGGTCGAAGGCCGAAGGCCGGCTTCACGCTCATCGAGCTCATCCTGGTGATGGCTCTCATCACCATAGCCGTCTCGGTGACCGCCCCCACCCTCTCCCGGTTTTTCAGAGGGCGCGCGCTGGAGTCCGAAGCGCGGCGTTTTCTGGCGCTGACCCACAACGGCCAGAGCCGGGCGGTTTCGGAGGGCCTGCCCATGGACCTGTGGATCAATCCCGAGGAAGGCAGGTTCGGTCTGGAGGCCGAGCCCAGTTACGACAATAACGATCCCAGGAAGGTGGATTTGCAGCTGGACCCCAGCCTCCAAATCAGGATTGAAATGGGGGCTGTCTCTGCCTTGACCAACTCCGGCAACGCCGGCCAGGCGGCCAGCGTGGCCAGCATCCCTCGCACGCTGCTGGTTAAACCCGGCATGCCGACCATTCGTTTCATGCCCGACGGCTCGATAGCCGACACCAGCCCGCAGATGCTCTGCCTGGCCGGCCGCGACGGCTTCGCGCTCTGGCTCAAACAAACCCGAAACCGCCTCGCTTATGAGATTAAGGCTAATCCCCAGGAGTGAGCGGTCGAAGGGCTTTACCCTGGCCGAAGTCCTGGCCGCCCTCCTGCTGATGGGGATCGTGGTCCCGGTCGCCATTCAAGGCATGCACATCGCCAGCCGCGCCGGGGAGGTCGCCGCCCGCAAGGGTGAAGCCGCTCGCATCGCCCAGCGCGTCCTCAACGAAAACGTCGTTACCACCAACTGGAACCAGTCCTCCCAGAGCGGCACGGTCCTGGAGGGCCTGCGCCGATACCGCTGGAACCTGCACAGCGACACCTGGAACCAGGACCCCAACCAGAGCGTTATCCTTCAACTGTCCGTGGAAGTCTTTTATGTCGCCCAGAACAGCGAGTACTCGCTCCGCATGAGCACTTTGGTCGACAGCACCCCGCAAACCAATGGCGCGTCCCAATAACACACCCGCCTGGAGCCGGCCCTGCGCCTTTACGCTGGTCGAAGTGCTTCTGGCCCTGGCCATCTGCGCGATTGTGCTGGTCGCCATCAATGCCGTGTTTGCCACCGCGGTGCGGTTGCGCGACCGCACCTCGGCCAACGTGGACCAGTCGCTCCCGGTCAACTTTGCCTTCGAGAAGATACGCGGGGACCTCAAGAGCGTGGTGGGGCCGTTCGGTTTCCTGGCCGGCGATTTCAAATGCGACGCCCAAACCATGGGCGCCAGCATGGGCCTCTCGGCCTCTTCCGGGGGAGGACTGGATTTCTTTGCCTCGAGCGGCGTTATCGGCGACGAGGCCCCCTGGGGCGACATCCAGGAGGTCTATTACCAGTTGATGCCCGCAACGGATCGCCGCAAGTCCCTGGGCCTGGATTTCGTGCGTTGCGTCAACCGCAATCTCCTGGCCACCACGACCGTAACCCCGGACACCCAGTTGCTCATGAGCGATGTCGAGAGGGTGGACTTCGAGTGCTTCGACGGCATCCAATGGCGCACCACATGGGACACCAGCTCCGGCGACACCAATCTGCCGACCGCGGTCCGGATTCGCATTGAACCGGCCGTGGACCGCACCATCGCCGCCTCCAAGCCCGAGCCGTACGAACTCATCGTGCCCCTGATCACCCAGACCCGGACCACCAACTCACTGCAGGGCGCCAGCTCAGCGCAAGGCGCCTCGGGAGGCCAGTGATGATGAGAATTCCCACCCCAGCCCCCTGCCGGCGCGGCTCGGTCCTCGTCATCGTGCTCTGGATCACCTTCGGGCTCATCAGTCTGGCCATCTACTTTGCCGGCTCGATGAACTTCGAGTTGCGCGCTGCCGACAACCGCGTGGCCAGCCAGGACGCCGAGCAGGCCATCGAAGGCGCCGCCCGGTATATCACCTACCTCCTGGCCAACCAGATTGCCAACGGCTCAAACGGCTTCGTGCTCGACCCCTCCAGCTATGTCAATGAGGCCGTCCCCGTCGGCGAAGCCCACTTCTGGATCATTGGCCGTGACACCAACAACGTGGCCACCGGCCCGGGCCGCCTTTGCTTCGGCCTGGTCGACGAAGCCTCCAAGCTTAACCTCAATTCGCTCATCAACTCCCCTCTGACCTTCAGCAACCAGATTATATGGCTGCCCCGCATGACCACGGACCTGGCCACCGGCATTCTCGACTGGCGCGACACCAACGGCAACGGTCCCACCGTCTCCACCTACGCCTCCCAGCAACCCTCTTACATCTGCAAGAACGACCCCTTCGAGACCGTCGACGAATTGCGGCTGGTTTATGGCGCTGAAATGGATATCCTCGCAGGCGAAGATATGAACCGCAACGGCGTCCTCGACCCGAACGAGACGGACGCGAACCAGAACAACATGCTCGACCCCGGCGTCCTCGAGTACTTCACGGTCTATAGCCGCGAGACCAATACGGCCAGCATCAACATCAGCAACCTCACCACCACCGCCGTCACCCAGTTGAACTCCCTCTTGGAGACCAACCTCGGCAGCGCGCGCGCCGCCGTCATCCTCGCCAATCTCGGCTTGTCCACCGCGGCCCAGGGCGCCGGGAGCCGCGGGGGCGGGGCCGGGGGCGGAGGCCGCGGAGGCGGAGGCCGCGGAGGCGGGGGCCGTGGAGGCGGGGGCCGCGGCGGAGGCGGGGGCGGCGGCGGGGGCGGGGGCGGAGGGGGCGGAGGGGGCGGAGGCCGCGGACTCGTGGACGATGCAGTCCAGGCCGATGCGGCCGGGCCCGGTGGAGGCGGGATGACTAGAGGCATGGCTGGCGGCTCAACAACTCCCACTTTCACCAGTCCGCTGGCGTTTTACGCCAAGAGTGGAATGACCTCGACCGAGTTTGCCCTCATCGCCACCAATCTCACCACTACCACCAACAAGATCATCGAAGGCCGCGTCAATGTGAACACCGCCTGCGCGGCCGTCCTGACCTGCCTGCTGAACGACGACGACTCGGCCGCCGCGCAACTGGTCAATTACCGCTTGAGCAACCCCAACAACCTCACCTCGGTCGCCTGGGTCAGCGACGCCCTGAGCTCGAGCTTTCCGGATGCCATGACGGCCATCGAGGCGGGAGACTTTATCACCACGCAGAGCTACCAGTTCACCGCCGATATTGCCGCCCTTGGACGCTACGGGCGCGGCTACCGGCGCGTGAAATTCGTCTTCGATACCAGCTCGGGCGTCCCTCATGTTCTCTATCGCCAGGACCTTACCCACCTGGGTTGGGCCCTGGGCAAAAAGGTGCGGCAAGATTACGTCCTGGCCAACAACATGAGATGACGATGGAGTCAATGAAAAGCCTTAGACCAGACCCTGTGAAATTCGAAAACGGCTTCGTGTCCGTGTTCAACCCGCTAATGTCATGATCGATTTGTCCCATTTGCATCTTCGGAAACGCAAGCGGCTCTCCTCGGTGCTGGGGTTGACGCTGGACGGCAGCCGCCTCGACGGCCTGGTGCTCCAGCGCGCCATGGGCGCCTTTCACGTCCGGCAGGCCTTTTCGGTCTCCCTCTCCCTGGACCCGCTGACCAACGCCCCGGAACTGGTTGGGCGCGAGATTCGCAACCACCTGGATGCGGCCGGGGTGCGCGAGCGCAGGTGCGTGGTCGGCGTGCCTCTCAAGTGGGTGCTTGCCACGCACGTCGAGCTTCCTGATTTGCCCGAGGCTGACATCGCCAGTTTCCTGCAAATCGAGGCCGAACGCGGGTTCCCCTGCGACGTGCAGACCCTCCAGGTCGTCACCTCGCGCTGCCAGCCGCCCGGAGGCAAACAACAGGCCCTGCTGACCGGGGTCCCCAAGAACCACGTCGGCGCCCTCGACCGGGTGCTGCGGGCTGCGAAACTCAAGCCGGTCAGCTTGTCGCTGGGCATCGCGGCCCTCCAACCGGCCGTGGCGGGCGATTCCGGCGGCGATCTGGCCCTGGCCATTGGCGAGACCCACGTGGCTTTGCAGGTCACTTGCGGCGGCGGCGTGGCTGCCCTGCGCGCCCTCGAGGGCGCACTGGAGATCGAGGGCGCCCAGCACGTGCTCCACGCCGACCTCGTCGCCCGCGAGGCACGGATTACCCTGGGCCAACTCCCCGCCGAGCTCCGTCAGGCCGTTCGCCGTGTCCGTATCTTCGGCCCCTCCAACCTGGCCCGGCAATTGGCCGACGAAATGGAATTGCGCTTCGAGTCCATGGGCCTGGAAATCGAATGCGTGAGCGCCTATTCTCCCAAGGAGTTCGGCCTCGAGGTCCCGCCCGGCGTTGCGGTCTCCCCGGCCTTGAGCCTGGCTGCACGGCTCCTGGCCGGACAAGCCGGCGTCTTTGAATTCATCCCGCCCCGCGTCAGTTCCTGGCGGCAGATGACGACCCGTTATTCCTCCGGCAGGCTGCGCACCGCCCTGACCGCCGCCGGTTCGGCGGCCCTGCTGGCGGGAGTTTTCTTTTTTTACCAGCAGTGGCGGCTTTGGGGTTTGGAATCCCAATGGGGAAAATTGGCCCCCCAATGGAAGGAACTCCAGGCTATCCAGGCCAACATCAACCAATACCGCCCCTGGTACGACGAATCGGTCAAGGGCCTCTCCATCATGCGCGTCCTGAGCCAGGCCTTCCCCAAAGAGAGCAGCGTGACCGCCAAGACCGTCGAAATCGGCGATCTCAAGACTGTGACCTGCACGGGCATCGCAAAGAACTACAACGCACTGCTCCAGACCAAAGAACGTCTGCGCGCGCTCAAACAGGTCCGCGAGGTCAATCTCATCGCCACGCGCGGGCAGCCCCCTGCCATCGCGTTCACTTTCACCTTCACCTGGAACCAGGGAGGCAGCCGTGCAAATTAAGAACCGCCAACAACTCCTCGTCATCATCACGATCTCGGCCGCCGCCTTGTTCCTTGCGGACAAGGTCCTGTTCTCACCGCTCCTGAGCGCCTGGGATTCCCGGCAGACCCGAATTGCCCAGTTGCGCAAGCAGATCACCCAGGGCAAGGCCCTCCGGGCCCGCGCGCAGGGCATCCGCAACTATTGGCGGGAGATTTCCCAGAGGTCTCTCACCAACGACACCTCCGCCGCCGAACAACAGGTCTTCCAGGCTGCCACGCAATGGGCGCAGGACAGCGGCGTCACCATCGGCGCCATCAACCGCCAATGGAAGCACGACTCCGATGAGTACTCCACCTACGAGTGCCACATCGATGCCAGCGGCGACCTGGGCCGCCTCACCCGCTTCCTGTGGGCCGCCGAGCGAGAACCGCTGGCTTTGAGGTTCCAGTCCATCGAACTGGGCGCCCGCGATAAAGAGGGCCGCCAAATGTCCCTGAGCCTCCAATTCAGCGCCCTCATCCTGACCCCGTCAACCCGATGAACCCCACACTCCTGCTCTCTGTGACCCTGCTCGGGGCTTCGCTGGCCGTGGCCCAGCAAGCCGACGCCCCGGCGCCCTCGGGCGCGCCCGCGCAGACCGACGCCCTCCCGCTGGCCGGCGCCGCGCCCACGGCCCAGCAGGCCGTGCCCGCCAATGAACTTGAGGGCCTCGAGGCAATCCCGGGCACCAACGATGCCGCCGAACCCTTCGAACCGGGCCAAACCAACGCCCCAACCCAGCCGGGCGACGAAGTCCAGGACAACGGCCGCGGGGGCGGACTTCCCCGTTACGACGGCCGCCAATCGCGCCAAAACCGGTTCGACCGCGAGCGACAGCGCTCGAGGTTCTCGCGAGGCAACTCCGGAGCGGGGACAGATTCGGGCACCAACGGGCCCGGCAGCCTCGATTACGCCGCCTTCAAGGTGATTGTCGATCTCAATATCTTCGACCCGAATCGCGTCGCCTCTGGGCCCAGGCCGGTGGAGGGGCCCAGGGCCGAATACTTCGGCTTGGTGGGCACCGCGCACCTGGACAAGGGCACTTACGCGGGCACCTGGGCCGTCTTCACCGGCAGCGGTTCCCAATACGAGAAGGTCCTCAAAGTCTCCGATTCCATCGCCGGCTACAAAATCATCAAAATCGAGGCCGACTCTGTGAAGCTGGCCCGGGCGGCCACCAACACTGCCGCCAACCCTGTGAATCTGGCCCACGCAGCCACCAACACTGGCGCCAACTCTATGAAGTTCGCCGCCGCGACCAACGAGTTCGAGATGCAGATGGGCCAGCAAATGCGCCGCGAAGAAGCCGGCCCCTGGCAGCTCGCCGCCGCGCCCTCGAGCTACTCCGCCAGTTCCTATTCCAGTTCAGGCTCCAGCTCCGAAATCTCCCGCACAGGCAGCGCCGCCCCCAGCGGCGAAGAAAACGATACCGTTAAAAAAATGATGCAACGACGCGCCCAAGAAGAGTCCAAATAAGTCCTTCTATGAAAACCTCCTATCCCTTCGTCTTGCTGGCCGGCCTCAGTTCCGGCCTGGTCCTCATGGCCGCCGAACCACCGCCCGGCGCCCCGGCCATCCCCACTCCGACCAATCCCACGCCGGCCAGGCTGGAAGAGGCCGTCCCGGCCGCCACTAACGCCCTGGCAGCCACTAATGCCCCGCCCGCCGCGGCTCCAGGGGAAGCTGCCGCCTCGGCCGCCGCCGCTACAAACTCCGGCCCAGCGGTCACCGTCGAAAATGGCGCCGGCGGCATCATGTTCAACTTCCATGGCGCCCCGCTCAAACTGGTTCTCGAGTACATGAGCGACGCCGCCGGATTCATCATCAACAACCAGGCCGACTCGCTGCGCGGCACCGTCGAGGTCTGGAGCAAGAAGCCCGTCACTAGGGATGAGGCCGTCGAACTGCTGGACTCGGTCCTGAGGAAGAACAAGTACGCCATCAGCCGGAACGACCGCATCCTGACTATTTTCAGCATGGACAAAGCCAAGACCTCCTCGGAGTTGCCCGTCCGGCAAGTCTCCAAATGGGAGGATGTGGAGGACAACGATGACATAGGGACCTTTGTCATCCCGGTTCATTTTGTCAGCGCAACCCAGTTGAAGATGAATCTTCAGATCCTCCTGCCCCTGGACACCGAGCTCGCGGTCAACGAAAGCGCCAACTCCCTGGTCATGGTCGCCGCGGGACGCGATGTCCGCCGCGCCCTGAGGATCGTCAACGCCATCGACACCTCGGTCAGCGATTCCGCCATCAAGGTCTTCCGGCTCAAGTATGCCGACGCCAAGCAATTGGCCAGCGAGATCATGACATTGTTCTCACAGACCGCGCAGGGCGGCATGGGCGGGATGGGCCGCGCAATGATGTTCATGAATATGATGCGCGGCGGCGGCGGCGGCATGGGCGGCGGCCAAAGCACTACCACCCCGTCCGGCCAGAAAGTGGCCGCGACCTCCGACGACTACTCCAATTCCCTCATCGTCAACGCCGCCCCCCAGGTGATGGACACGATTGAAGCCATGGTCCTGCAAGTCGACGTCGCCACCACCGATATCACCGAAGTGAAGATCTTCCCGCTCAAACACGCCGACCCAAACCAAATGGCCGATCAACTGGCGCAACTCTTCCCCGACACCTCCCGGACCGATACCGGCCCCGGTTTCGGCTTCCGCTTCGGCGGCGGTCCCTTTGGCGGCGGTTTCCGTGGCAATAACCAGGCGACCAGCAACACCCGAGACAAGAAGATGAGCCAGGTCATCGCTGTGCCCGAGCCGCGCACCCGCTCGATCATGGTCAGCGCAGCCGCGCAACTGATGCCGCATATCACCGAGATGATCGAGAAACTCGACACCGACGCCAGGCATGAGGTGGTAAAAGTCTTTGAACTCGCCAACGCCGACCCGCAGGATGTCCAACAAATCCTCCAGGACCTGTTCCAGCGCTCCGGCAGCATTCGCGCCAACAACAGTAACAACCGCAACTCGATGATGGGCCAAGGCAACCCCCTGACTACGCGCGAGACCCAGAACCAACTGAACAACTCCAGCCTCAGTTCCTCGTTTGGCGGCACCGGCGGCCGGGGGGGCGGCGGGGGCGGGACTGGCATGAGCTTCTAGCTCGTTCATGGTTCATAATTCATAATTCATAATTCAATATGAGCAACCCATCCTCAAACTGGCACAAGCATCTGGCCGTCCTGGCGGCCCTCACCCTCTGTGTGCCGCTCCAGGCCCGCGCGCAGGCCAGAGGCGGCGGCGGCGGCGGCGGCGGCTTCGGCGGCGGCGGCGGCGCTCGCGGGGGCACTTCCTCCGCCAGCAGCCCATACCCCAGCGCCACGACCATCCCCGATGTTTATTTCTCCATCGACCCGGAGTCGCGCCGCGTCTTCACGATAGCCGATGAGGAAGCCAGCGCTGCTATTTCCCTGGTCATCTCGAACCTGGATCGGCCCAAACCGCAGGTCCTCATCAACGTGGTCTTCCTGGAAGTCACTTACAATAATGCCTCGGACATCGGCTTCGAGGGAGGCTGGAACAAGAACGTCCCTAACGGCACCTCGTACAATGCCGCCAACGGCTTCGGCATGTCCAGTTTATCCTCGCTCGGCACGGTCGCCGCCACCAACGTCAATGTCTTCGGCCAGCCTGTCTCGAGTTTTAACGCCGTCTCGCCCGTGACCTCCCAGGGCGCCGGCCTCTACCAAATCCTGGGCGCCAACTATCAGGCAACCCTCCGCGCCATCGCCCAGGCCGGCAGCGTCAAGGTCCTCTCCAGACCCACCATCCTCGCCCGCAACAATCAGCCTGCCTCCATCCTCGTCGGCCAGGAAGTCCCTTTGGTCCAGGCCACCCGCTACGACAACTTCGGCAATGTGATCAACTCGTTCAATTACACCGATGTCGGCGTCATCTTGAACGTCACTCCCTTTATCACCTCCAAGGGTCTGGTCGAGATGATCGTGGCCCCGCAGATTTCTTCCATCGACCCGACTCTCTCGATTCCCATCTCCGCCAATGCCACTGCCCCGGTCATTGACATCCGCCAAGCCAGCACCGTCGCCGTCACCCCGGACGGCGAAACGGTGGTTATCGGCGGCCTGATGGAAGACGACAAGACTGTAAGCACGATCAAGATCCCGTTCCTGGGCGACATCCCGCTCCTGGGAAACCTCTTCAGGCGGACCCAGAAGAGCAATGCCAAGATCGAGCTCATCATCTTCCTGACCCCTCATATCGCCCAGGACCCGTCGCAGCTTGTCGCCCTGTCCGAAGTGGAAAAGCATAGGTCCAGCGGGCCAATGGGCTTCACCGAAGAGCAGCTCAACAAATTCCTGGAGACCCTGCCTCCCAAGGACGCGTCCAAAGCCGCGCCCAAAGCCGCGCCCAAGCGCGCTGTCAAAGGCGCTCCCAGGAACGCTCCCGCAGATATGGCCCCGTCGCACGCGCCCGCCACAGACAACAACCTCAAGCCCGCCGCCTCCCCCAAGGACAGCCAATAATCCCCGATGGAACTAGCGCGCCGCAACCTGTTTGTCTATGTCCTGCTGGCGGGCGTTTGGGCGCTGATAGCCGCCTGGCAAGTTCAGGAGCATGTTCGGGTCGAGAACTATGCCCGGACCAGCCTGCGGAACCGCTCCAAAGACATCGCCGATACCATGGGTTCTTTCATCCGCGGCCTCCAGTGGGGGGGCGCGGTGTTCAGCGATCGGCTGCAGCCGGTGCTCGATCGTCTGGCAAGTTCCCCCACCAACGAACTGAGTTCCTCCGGCGAGGTCCTCTCGGTCTTGCTGCTCAATACCAACGGCGACCTGGTTGCCAAGGCGGGCAACCCTATCGATTTGCAGCAGAAGGACCTTCTCCAACAGAGCGAGCACTGGGGGCCAAAAAGCCTGGTCATCGCCTACCAGGTCGCGGGGGTCAGCATGAGGCAGGAAGGCGCAACCAATCCCGCCTCCCCGTTCCTGGTGGACACGAACGACATGCGCAGACGCTTCCCGCCGCGCCGTGACGAACGCAGGCCCGAACCAAACGCCTCCTCCAATGCGTTCGAGCGAATTGGTCCTGAAGGGCCGCCCCCAGGCCCCCCGGCGGGCCCTCCCCCGCCCCCAGGCGGCCGGCAAGGCGGTCCCCGCGACGGCGGCTTCAGACGCCGCCCGCCACCGTGGTGGTTAAGCCCGGAATTCCAGGCCCTGGCCCAGAAACGCGAAATGCACGTCCTGGTCCTGGCCATGTCCACCGGCACCTACCAGGCCACCTGCCAGTACGACCTCCGGTTGCGGTATGTCACTATTCTCTTTGCCGCCATTTCGGCCGTCGGCTTGGGCCTGGCCTGGCGCAACCTGGCCAAGTCCTCCGAACTCCAAATCCGCCTGGTCCGCGCCAGCGAATTGAACACTCATCTCAAGGAGATGAACCTCGCCGCCGCCGGCCTGGCCCATGAAACCCGCAACCCCCTCAACATCATTCGCGGCCTGGCCCAGATGCTCTCCAAGACGCCCAACGCACCGGTCGAAACTCAGGAAAAATCCCGGGAGATCATTAACGAGGCCGACAAGGTGGCCGGGCAATTGAACGAGTTTATCAACTACTCCCGTCCGCGCGAGGTGCGCCGCTCCAGGCTCGTCCTCGGCTCGGTGGTCAACGAGGTCATCCGGGCCTTGGGCTACGACCTGGAAGAGAAGAAGATCGACCTCCAGGTCGTCGGCGAGTCCATCAGCATCGAAGCCGACGACCAGCTTCTTCGGCAGGCCCTGTTCAATCTCCTGCTCAACGCCATTCAGGCCGTCGAACCGGGCGGAGAAATCCGCGTCTTCGCCGCCCGGCGCAACCCCGCCGAAGCGGTCCTGGAAATACGCGACAATGGACCCGGCGTTCCCCAGGAACGCCGCACCGAGATCTTCAGGCCCTACTTCACCACCCACAAGACCGGCACCGGCCTGGGTCTGGCAGTCGTCCAGCAGATCGTGCTGGCCCACGGCTGGGAAATCGAGTGCCTGCCCAACGCCCCCAAAGGCGCCCTCTTCCGCATCTCCCACGTCAAACTGGCCGCCTGACGGGTCTGGGCGCCAGGGTGCATCTCGCTTGGGAGCCGAACAGGTTTTCAAGCGACTTTGACCTCGACGCTTTGTAGGATGGAGGCATGAAGATCATCCATCTTATCTTTGTGCTTCTCTCCTGCGCAGCGGTCCAGGGCGCCTCCTTTACCAATGGCGGTTTCGAGGCTGGGTTGGACGGGTGGCGATTCTGGACGCGGGCCAGCGAGGCAGGCACGCTCAGGCTCGACACCCAGGAGCGCCATGGCGGACGGCAGTCCGGCCATGTCCAGCATCGCGGGGACACGGACTGGAGCCTGGAGCCGGGCCAGCGGCTTGGGACCGAGCCGGGTGATTTGTTCGAGATGGAGATTTGGGTCAGGGCGGAGGGTGAAGGGAGCGTGACCTTCTGCGCGTCCACCTGGGACAAGGCAGGGAACGCGGTGGATTGGTCTTACGGGGAGCGCCAGGCTGTTTCGGGCAGCGGCTGGCAGTTGTTGCGAAGCCGGGTGCTGGTCCCCGAGGGCATCGCGCAGATTCAGCCGCGGCTCATCGGCTATGGCCAGGCCAGTGTTTGGGTGGACGATTTTGCCATCCGCAAGCAGGCGGGCCCGGGCTTGCGCCGCAATCGCAACCTCCCGGCGGTCCTGGCCCTGAGCAACCAGTGGCTGACCGTGACCTTGACCACGTCCAATGCCGCCTTGAGCGTGCGCGACCAACGCACCGGCCGGAACTGGACACAGAAGCCCCAAGCCGGCGGCCTCGTCCTGAACGACGCGTCAGCGCAAGGCAACCGCATCCGGATGAGCCTTTTTCACGCGCCTTCCGGCCTTGAACTGGCGGGCCGGGTGGAGTTGGCGGCGGATAGCCCTGAGTTTGTCTTGGAGTTGACGGCCGATGGGGAGATGCATTCTGCCCTGCGATTTCCCTATCCTTTCGAGGCGGCGCCGGGGGATTACCTGGTAGTCCCGATGAACGAAGGGATTTCGTATCCCGTCGAGGACAAGGGCGTGCCGTTGCACCGGCTGATCACCTACGGCGGCCACGGCATCTGCATGGCATTCTGGGGAGTGACCGACGGCCAGGCCGGGCAGATGGCTATCTTTGAGACCTCCGACGATGCCGCTATCCAGATGAGCCGGGTAGATGGGCGGCTGGTGATCGCACCCGAGTGGGACCCGCAGAAGCAGGCCTTTGGTTATGCGCGCAAGCTGCGTTATGTCTTCTTCGAGCGGGGCGGCCACGTCGCCATGGCCAAACGCTATCGCGCCTTCGCCCGGCAGAGGGGCCTGCTCAAGACCCTCGAGGAAAAACGGCGCTCCAACCCGAACGTGGACCTGTTGATGGGCGCGGTCAATGTGTGGTGCTGGGACCGGGACGCAGTCAGCCTGGTCGAGGAGATGCAAGCCGCCGGCATCCAGCGCATCCTCTGGAGCAACCAGCAGTCGCCGGAGAACCTGCGTACCCTCAACGGCCTGGGCGTGCTGACCAGCCGCTACGACATTTACCAGGACGTGATGGACCCGGCGCAGTTCCCGAAACTGCGCGGCATCCATCCGGATTGGACGACCGCGGCGTGGCCCGACGACATCATTCGCGGCCCCGGCGGCCAATGGATTAAAGGTTGGGGCGTGGAGGCTCGAGACGGTTCGATGATCTATTGCGGGGTGATTTGCGACCGCCGCGCCCCGGACTACGCCCGCGCCCGGGTTCCCGCCGATTTGGCGACCCATCCCTATAAATGCCGGTTCATCGATACGACCACCGCCGCTCCATGGCACGAGTGCTACGACCCACGCCACCCGATGACCCGCACCGAAAGCAAGCAGTGGAAGATGGAGTTGCTGCGATACATGTCCCAGGACCTGAACCTGGTGACCGGGTGCGAAACCGGACACGACGCCTCGGTCCCGTTCCTGCACTACTTCGAGGGGATGCTCAGTCTCGGACCCTACCGCGTTCCGGACTCCGGGCGGCGAATGAGCGTGCTCTGGACCAATGTGCCCGAGGTGGTCGCCAAGTACCAGCTTGGCCAGGCCTACCGCCTCCCGCTATGGGAACTGGTCTATCATGATTGCGTTGTCGCCCAGTGGTACTGGGGCGACTACAACAACAAACTTCCGGCCCTCTGGGACAAGCGGGACTTGTTCAATGTCCTCTACGGCACGCCGCCCATGTTTATGTTCGACCGCAAATTGTGGACGCAAGACAAGGCCCGCTTTGTCCAGAGCTATAAGAATACCTGCCCCTACGCGCGGCAGTCCGCTTATGCCGAAATGACCGACCATCGGTTTCTCACGCCGGACCGTTCCGTGCAGCAAACTGTCTTTGCCAACGGCCAAACCGTGACGGTCAATTTCGGAGCGGCCGCCTGGCAGACGCCCGAGGGCCGCCGGATCGAGCCGATGGCGTTCGTTGTTACCGCCGGAGCCTCGCCAGCACCAAGCCGGTAATCTCCGTTGCGGCGGGCACTTTCCCCGCCAGGGCCGCCAGCCAGTAGGCGAGGCCGGCGACGGTTCCCGGCACGAAGACCGCCCCGATTTTAAGAAGCAGGCTGGCATGGCCGAGGTGCCGTTCCCAAAGAAAACCGAGCCCGGCCGCGATGGCCCCGGCCAGCACAGCCGCCCCGAGCAAGACCAGCAGCACGGACCTCAGCCCGGCCAGGCCGAGATACTTGAGCTTGCGGCGCAGGCAATAGGCCAGGAGCACCGCGTTCAAAGTGGCGCTCGATGTGTTGGCGATGGCCAGACCCACTTCCCCGCCGATATGGGAATGCTGGAAAGATTTCACGAGACTGACCGCCAGGACGAGATTCAACACCAGGCAGAAGACGCTGATTTTCATCGGCGCCTTGATGTCCTTGAGGGCGTAAAAGGCCCGGGCCAAAATGTTATTCGCGGAGAACATGAACAGCCCCGGCGCCAGCCAGGCCAGCGAGAGGGCCACTCGATGGGTGGCGCTCGGGCCGAACACTCCGCGCTCGAAGAGCAGGCGCACGATCGGTTCGGCCAGGACCAGGGCGATAGAGGCGGCAAGCAAGTTGGCGAAGGCCAGGTGGCCCAGGCCCTGGCGCAGCATCTGCCGAAACTCAGGATACTTCTTGTCGGCGGCCAGGCCCGAGAGGGCCGGCAGCAGGTAGGTGGCCAGCGAAATGCCGAACATGCCTTGAGGCAATTCCATCAGCCGCACCGAGTAGTTGAACGTCGAGATAATCGACTTATCAAACCAGAAGGAACAGTATTGCGTGACCAGGACGTTGATCTGAAAGGCGGCCACGCCAATCGAGCCCGGCAGCATCTTGCGGATGACCTCGCGCACCGTGGGGTCGCCCCAGGGTGAAACCCACCTGTAGCGATAGCCCTCGCGCGCCAGGGTGGGCAACTGAAAGGTGGCCTGCGCCAGGCCCGCCAGCAACACGCCGATGGCCAGGCCAAAGATGCGGTGTTCCAGGCCCTTGCCCATCCGGGGCGCCAGCCACCAGACGCTGGCGATCATCACCACGTTGAGAATCGCCGAACCCAGGGCGGGGATGAAGAAATGGCCTCGCGCGTTGGCCATGCCGATCAGCGCCGCCGCAAGGCAAACCAACAGCATATAAGGAAACATCAGGTCCAACAGTTGTATCATCAGCCGCCAGTCCGAGTGTAGATGCCCGAAGGTCAGCCACAGCGAAAGCCCCAGCATCACCAGCACCGTCACCGCCCCGGCGGCGGCAATGAGCCCGGAAATCACCGCGTTGGCGCAACGCCACATCTCCTGCTCTCCCTCCTGTCGCTCCTTGTGTTTGAAGATCGGAATGAACGCCGCCGTGAGCGCGCCCTCGCCCAGGAGGCGGCGAAAGAGGTTTGGCACCTGGAACGCCCAAATAAAGGCGCTGGCCACCTCCGTGTTGCCCATGAAGGCGGCGTAGGCCATCTCCCGGACCATGCCCAGCACCCGGCTGGTCAAAGTGGCGGCGGCCAAAGCCCCGGAAGATTTCAACATCTGCGACATCGGTTCAGTTTAGGGACCCAAGCCGGACGCACCCAGCCCAAAGTCGAGACAAAACAGGTCTGGCCAGGGGCAGGGATTTTGAGTAATGGAACAGGGATGAATGCACGCAAGCTGTCACGACGCAACGCCTTGACCCACGCCGGCCTGCTCCTGGGCGCGGCGGCCATGGGGGACTCGCTGCCCGGCGCAGACGCCTGGGGCCAACTGCAAAGCTCTAAGCTGCCGTTGTATAAGCAAGCAATACGGAAGCTGCCCGGCGCCGGGGCCTGGGGCCAACCGCAAAGCCCCCCGCCGGCCCGCCCGTTCCGCTTCTGCCTGAATATGGCGACGATCCGGGGCCAGAAAACGGGCATTGCCAAGGAGATCGAGATTGCCGCCAAGGCCGGCTACGAGGCCATCGAGCCCTGGATCGATACGCTCCAGGAGTTTGTGAAGAACGGCGGCGCGCTCAAAGACCTGGCCAAACGCATCGCGGATGCCGGACTTACGGTCGAAGGGGCCATCGGCTTCGCCGAATGGCTTGTCGAAGACGACGCGCGGCGGGCCAAGGGCCTCGAGCAAGCCAAACGCGACATGGAACTGGCGGCGCAGATTGGCGCCCGCCGCATCGCCGCGCCTCCGGCGGGCGCGACCAATCTGCCGAAGCTGGATTTTGCCAAGGCCGTCGAGCGCTACCGCGCGTTGCTGGAGCTTGGCGACCAGGCCGGCCTGGTGGCCGAACTCGAGTTATGGGGCGGCTCCAGGAATCTCGGCCTGCTCGGCGAGTGTATCGGGGTGGCCATGGAGACCGGGCATCCCAGGGCCTGCGTGCTGGCCGACGTGTTCCACCTTTACAAAGGGGGTTCCGACTGCCGCGGCATCCGGTTGCTCGGGCCCAGCGCCATCCAGGTGCTGCACATGAACGATTTCCCCGCCGCCCCGCCTCGAGAGAGGATCGATGACAGCTACCGCGTCTTCCCCGGTGACGGGACGGCGCCACTGGTCGAAATCTTGCGCGAGTTGCGCGGGACCGGCGGACAGACAATCCTGTCGCTCGAGTTGTTCAACCGCAAATACTGGGCGCAGGACCCCCTGGAGGTCGCCAGAACCGGCTTGGCCAAAATGAAGGCAGTGGCCGAAGAGGCGGCATCCAAGGCGTGAGTGCCCTGACATCATGAAGATTGCCCGCCCGCCGCATTCGTGGCGGCTTACCCCCCGGCAGGCCATCGCGCTGCAAATCGAGATGAGCGGCTTGGTTTGCCGGACCGGCTCGGCGGAGGGACTTCGCTTCGTGGCCGGTTTGGACGGGGCGTTTTCGCCCGACGGCAGCCAGTGCATAGCGGGGGTGGTGCTTTGGGATTTGCGGGAGCGGCGCGTGGCCGAGCAGCACACCGCCACCCGCAAGCTGAACTTCCCCTATATCCCGGGACTGCTGTCTTTCCGCGAGATTCCGGCCTGGGTGGCGGCGCTGCGCAAGCTGCGTCAACCGCCCGATGTGCTGATGTGCGACGGGCATGGGATAGCTCACCCGCGCCGCTTCGGAATCGCCTCGCACCTGGGAGTCCTCTGCGGTTTGCCGGCAGCCGGATGCGCCAAGAGCAGGTTGGTCGGCGCGCATGTCGAGCCACCTGTGCACCGGGGTGGCCGCGCGCCGTTGCGCGACAAGGATGAGGTCATCGGGACTGTGCTCCGCACCCAGACAGGCATCAGGCCGCTCTATGTGAGCATCGGCCATCGCATGGGCCTGGCCTCGGCGGAATCGCTGGTCCTGGACTGCGCCCTGAAGTATCGGTTGCCCGAGCCGACTCGTCTGGCAGACCGCCTGGTGGCCGCCGCAAAAGCGTCCATGCGCTGAGGGGGCGAGCCGAAGGCCGAAGGAAATCCGGAATCCGAAGGCCGAAATGCGTCCAATGCCTGTGCCTCCGCCCGGCGCTCTACTCCTGGCCCAGGTACACGCTTCCGGCGTTGGAAGTGCCCAGGAACAAACCGTAACCGGCGTTGGCCCCCTGGAGCAGCACCCCGCTGACTGAAATGGCGGTCTTTGTTCCCGGCACCGGCACGGCGCCTTGGAACAGACCCGAGGCGGTCGTCAGCGTCAGGCTCAGCTTGTTGGTCCCGCTCAGCTTGTCGTTGGCTCCCAGGGTCACCCCATTGGTCAGGCCCGGGGATAAGGTGTCAGGCTGGTAGAAATTGCCCCCGGCCAGCTCGATTACCCCATTGGTCCAGTTCAGCGTGCGCTCGCCGTTTATGTACGAGTAAGGCGACTCCGTCACCTCGAGGCCGTTGGTAAAGCCAAAGCCGTTGGGATAAAGCTCGCCCGGCAGTCCGGCCTCCTTGAGCCAGCTCAGCGAGCCTACTGTCTGCTCGGCGCTGCCGGCCGCAAAACTCAGCCAGCCCCATACCAGCCCCTTGCCGGCGTAGGCCGGCGGCGAGAGGTAGAGCGGCCACTGGCCCGTGCCTACGACCAGGCTGCTGCCGGCGGTCACCTTGGTCCCATCCCCCAGCGTGATGCTGAAGGTGACGGCGCCCGAGGCGTTCACGCTCAACGTCCCAAAGCCGTAGCCGCCCGGCTCGGCTGAAGGATCGGCCTCGTCCGGAGGACCCATGACCAGCGTGTACTTCTTGCCGGCCAATGCGACGGGGTTGGTCTTGGAATAGGCCGCCAGGCCGGCGCTCCAGGCGCCGCTGCTGACCACACCGGTCAGGCCCTGGCTGCCGCTCAAGTCCAGTTGCAGTTGGACGGCAAGCGGCTCGCCGCCCGGGCCGGCGACGGTGGAGTTGGAGTAGGCGCCGTATGGCGAGAAGGGACCGGAGAACCGGTAGGCGCCCCCGGCCAGTTGGAGTTGGGCGGTGAGTTTGCCCTGGCCGGTCAGAGTGGCGGAAAAGTAGCCGGCGCTGGCCGGAGAGAAGCTGTTGGTGTCGCCAAAGAGCCCGGCGTAGGTCCCTGCGAGGGCGAGGAAGGGGTTGGGGATGAAGTTGGCCCGGAGCTCCAGGCCGGTCGTCATGGTGAACAAGAGCTTGGGGGTAGTGGCCAGGACGTTGCCGCTGCCGTCGGTCCAGTCCACAAAGATGTACCCGCTGCCGGGTGTGGCGGTGATTGTGTATGGCTCGTTGAGCTTGAGCGCGGCGCCGTTGTAATTATTGGGCTTGAGAGTGCCGTTCCCATTGGTCGTGACCACCAGCGGCGTGACGACCGCGTAGGTAAACGAGCGGGCTTTGGCCGGAGAAAGATTGCTGCTGGTGTCGATGGCGAAGACGCGCACGGTGTTCAAACCGGGCAGCGGATTGGTGATGGTGGCGGACCAATTGTTGGTGCCGCTGGCCAGTTGGTAGGCATTGGTGCCGGCGGCGTTTTCCAATCGGTATTCGACGGCCGCGACGGCAACGTTGTCTTTGGCAGTGCCCTTGACGATGACGGTCGAGTTGGTCAGTACGGCGTTGGCAGCCGGCCAGGAGATTGAAACCGAAGGTGGCTTCGTATCGATCTCGAAACTCAAGGCGAGTTCCACGATGCCATAAGCCCCTTCGTAGCCATCGACAGCGATTTGATACTGGGCGCCGGCATTCACCGGGAAAACGAGCTGGGCCGGATTGCCGCTTTCGTCGGCGGAAACCGCCGCGGCGACCTGAGTCAGGTTGCTGATGGAAGAGCCGGTATAGACGGCCAGGAGGTTGGGGAAGGAGGAGGCGTAGGTGCTCAGGCTCAGCGTGCCGCTGCTGGCGGCCGTCCAACTCCACCAGAGTGAATTGGCGGGGGGATTGCCCTTGATGCCGGGTTCTCCGGGTTCGGTCGTGGCGAAAGTATTGTTGCCCTGGACCGTGAGCGAGGTCCCTGTCAGGACCGTCCGGTTTGTAAAATAATCATTGGGCGGAATATCCGCCGTGGTTTCCACCCAAACGGCTACGTCGTCGATGTTGAACACCGTCGCCAAGCTTGCGGACGCTTGAAACCCGATCTCGATCGTCTGGCCGGTCCAGGGGGTCAGGTCAAAAGTCATAAGCTGGTAATAAGCGGGACCCTCGCCTCCGGAGTAGTTGGCGCCGGTTTCTTCATCAACCTGCGCCGCCTCTGCGCCGGTGGAGTACGCGATGAACGCTACGAACTGGTCACTCGAGTCCTGGCTTGGGGAATAGACATTGTAGTAATACCTGAGTGTCGCCGCCACTGTGTTGGTGGGGATCGTGATGGTCTGATAGGCGGTCTGGAGGTAGCCGTTCCCGCCCAGGGCCAGGTAGTAACTGCCGTCGTACGCCACGGCAGGGCTGAACCGGATGCCGGGGGCCATCTGGGAGATCTCCCATCCGCCGACCCCGTTGGGCCCGACCTCGTTCAGCAACTCGAAGCTGCCGTCGACGATAAGGTTTGTCTGCCCGAGAGCCGCGCTCATCACGCAACTCATCAGGCCGGCCAAAAGCATCGTATTCTTCATTTCCTGATAATTGGTCCAAAGGGAGAAACTGACGCTCCTCCCCCATGGCTATTGGAACAGAAGCCCCGCCCAAGTGCAAGCAATTCAGCCGGCTCCTGGGTTGTTGCGTGCAATTTGGTGGAAGAACCCCAGGGGCCGCTCCAACTCACAGACAATGTCATCTCCGTTCCCATCCGCGCCTCCGGCCTGGCAACCGTAATGGTCCGCTAAGATTGATTACACCCCGGTCTCGACCAGGATCGGAAAAAGTGAACCTTTTGCCACCCGGGCGGTATTAATGGACAAACATGGACACACTGGGCCGCGGAATCGGAGAAAGGCTATGAAAACTGTGAAAACCGTAAAATCAATCTGCATCTCGTTGCTCGTTGCGGGAGGGGGGCTGGCGGGCGCCAGCCAGGAGTCTCTGCGCACGGACATCAACCCGGCGCTGCTGTATTACCAGGCATTTCTTTTGGCGCCGGAGCCGATGTCCCAGGCGGACAATGACTATCTGGGCACGAAAGAAGGGCACCGCTGGAGGCTGCCGGAACGTTATGGCAAGATCGTCGCCGGGTACGACAACCAGTTCAAACTGGTGCGGCAGGCGGCGCGCTCCACGGCGCCTTGTGACTGGGGCGTGGACCTGAGCGCAGGGCCGGACACGCTGCTCCCGTACCTGGCCCGCGCCAAGGCGGTCGCCGTCGCGGCCATGACGCGAGTCCGCTGGGAGTTGCAGCATGGCCAGCAGGCGGAAGCGCGCGATGATTTGCTGGCCGCCTTCGTGCTGGGAAGAAACGACTCCCGCGACGGGACGTTGATCTCCGCGCTCTGCCAGACGGCCATTGAATGCATGACGTACTGGGCCCTGGCCGAACATTTTGGCCAATTCTCCCCGGAGACCCTGCAGCAGTTGGTGGACGGCCTTGACGCCGCCCCCGCGCGTGGCACTGTGGCCCGCTCTGTCCTCTTGGATCATTCCGTGACGCGGAACTGGCTGATAGGCAGGATTCAGGAGATACAAAAGGCCAACTCGGGCGACGACGCCAAGACGATGGCGGCCGTCGGTGAACTGTTTGCATGGATGGTGGAACCGCAGCAGGATACGGCCAGGGTGACCGTCGGCAGTTCAGCTCAAACCAATGTCTGGGAACGATTGGCCCAAGCTGCCGGCGGGACCAGCCAAGGCGTGATCGAACTCATCCGCGGCCTCGATCCGGTCGTTCAGAAACTGGCCGTCATTGCCAGGTTGCCCTATGGGGACTTTGAAAAGGAGATCAAGGGCTTCCGGGGGGAGATTGAGGGGTCTTCAAACCCTCTGGTCCCCTTGCTGGTCCCTGGCGGGGAGCGGGCCCGCCGCAGGGAATTCAAGACCCAGGTGTATGAGGCGATGGTGCGCGCAGCCGTGGAGTACAAGCTGCGCGGCGATTCCGGATTCCGGGGCGTGACCGATCCCTGCGGCCAGGGCCCGTTTGTGCTCCGGCGCTTCATCTTCCACGGAGTGGACCGGGGGTTTCAACTCACATCCGCAATCGATGCCTCGGATTCCAACTCGCTCATCTTCGTCGAGAAAGAGGGCGATCCATTCCTGGTCGGTGGACCGCACGTGGGCCAGGCCTACCAATGAGCCGCCGGGAAAGCCCCCGGCGGGCGCATTTCGCCTTTATGGCGGCCTCTCCTAATCCTAATCTTAATCTCAATCTCCAAATCGGAGGAGATCGGGATTCGGATTCGGATTAGGATTAAGATTGAGAGCCAAAATCATGACGCTCGAGACGCCGGAGACGATGAGTCTGCTGGGCCGGGCCCGAGCGGGCGACAGCGAAGCGTTCTGCGAGCTGTGCCGGGTTTATGAAACGGGCCTCCTGCGTCAGGCCATGGCCCTGTGCGGCAACGCGACGCTGGCCGAAGACCTGGCCCAGGACACGCTGGTCGAGGCCTGGAAGGGCCTGCGCCGCTACAACGGGCGCTGCCGCTTCTTCACCTGGCTCTGCGCGATTCTTCTTCACCGGCACCGGAACACGCTCCGGCGGAGGCGCCCGCTCTCTTTGGCGGCGCTTGCCAGGCAGGACCGGGATGAATTTGAAGACCGGACGGACCAGTTGGCCGATGAGGGGGCCAGGCCCGACCAGGCGGCCCTGGCGCGCGAAGAGGCCGCCCTGGTGCGGGAATGCGTGCAATCGCTGCCCCTCAAGCATCAGCAGGTCATTCACCTGCGGTTCTATGTGGACGATTCGCTGGAGGGAATCGCCGCAGCCCTGGGCTGCTCGGTGGGGACTGTGAAATCGCGCCTGTTTTCCGCCCTGGAAAAGCTGCGGGCCACGAACGCCATTAGGGTTCGTGCAAGAGATAATCCCGGGATATGATTGCCTGCGCTCAACGTAGAACGTCGGAGCCCGGAGCGTGCAGAGCGCTTCGAGGCCGCAACTTATGAAACCTTGTGCGAAAGACCGGAAGCGGATTGCCTGGCTGGCGCTGGGCGCTTTGGACGCGCAGCAGGCGCGAGCACTGCGCGCCCACATCGAGACTTGCGAAGGGTGCCGCCGTTATCTCGAGGAGACCTCAGAGGTGACACGGGCCCTGAAGGAGGCGCAGGCAAGGACGGACATCGGCGCTTCGGAGTCCTTCCACCGGGCAGTGGCGCGCGCAATCAGGGCGGAGGAATCACGGTCCGTTTGGGAAGCAGTGACGGCGCCCTTTCGAGGAGCCCGGCTGAGGTGGCGCGCCGCTCTGCCCGCGCTCGGCGCAATGGCAGTGGCGATAGCGGCATTGGGCCTCCTGGTGTCCCGATTCGGAACCGGGAACGTTCCCTCGCCCGCGCCATCCTCGGTCCGTGCCGCCTCGGCGCCCGGCTTGAACAGTGAGCTGCCGCCAACCCTCGCCAACTATCAACTCGTCGCCAATCATTCCCTGGAGGACCTGGATGAGCTGCTGACCCGGCAGGCAAACAGGCGCCATTCCCCCGCCCCGATCTACAGGGCCTCGACTTTCGCCTTTGCCGAGTTTCCGGACACACCGGGCAATTGAAGAAAAC
>Ga0181533_1001077_pt1 | contig 35860 bp, 40 predicted proteins | sample PEATcosm2014_Bin_45_FD_119772 | JGI IMG/M metagenome (GOLD analysis project Ga0181533, IMG submission 119772) | Peatland microbial communities from MTU Mesocosm Facility, Houghton, MI, USA - PEATcosm2014_Bin11_60_metaG | ecosystem: Environmental > Terrestrial > Soil > Wetlands > Peat | place...
AGACCCACCAGGTTGCCGGTGATCGTCTTCGTCGCCACCCCGCCAGATGCGGTCGAGCTTCCGAGCCCGGTCACCGAGCCGACCGTGCCCGTCGTCGTTGCGAAGGTGATGCTGCGGCTGGAGTCAGCACCCGAGGTCACGGTGTTACCCGCGGCGTCCTCGACCGTTGCCGTCAGCGTCTCCTGGGAAGCCGACGCCAGGCTCGTCCCGCCCGACAGGACGATCTTCGTCGCCGTGCCAGCCACCTCGGTCAACGCGCCCCACGACGTGCTTCCCACAGTCACGCCACCGAACGATGCGGTAGAGCTCGATGACATGACGATGTTCCCCGACGCCAGCGGCGAGCCGGCAGATGGCTGGACCGCTAATGGAGCGGCTGTCGGATAGTTCGTTCCAGTACCCCCAACAGTGATCGTGGAGTTGTCCGAATTCACGGCGCACAAATAGAAGGTGAGCTGTGTAGCCGTCGGCGTGACCTCGATGTCGTTGTCTCCTGTTTCGTTGCTGCAGCCCGAAGTGGAATCTATGTCATTCTTGTGGCCGTTATTCCCCGACGTATAGCCGATTGAGATGGTTACAGGCGTTTGCTTAAAGACGAATCCCGTCGGAGCTGTCAGAATTACGCTCCCGCTCTGGCCGGGGAATGAGGCTGTCGATTGACTCACGTTCGAAATAGTGGGACCCGTGAGAGAGGTCCACGTGCTCGAACCGGCAGTGTCAGCCGAAATGGAGCTGCCCCCCGTGGCCGCCGCCAGCGTCACACTACCGCTTAGCGCACCGGCAAGTTGAGCCACCAGCAGGCTCAGAAAGCCGATCGCGAGTAGACCTATTCCCATCCCGAAGACTCGACGGGCGAACCCATGCCGCGCACGACCCTTATCTCCCAATGCAGACTGGCCTGCAGCAGATCGCTTCCCTAAGCGGTGCATCTCGTGAAGCTCCTTTTCTCGTGATCCGTTGAAGAGCGGTACACGCGTCGTTGGTCTCTACGCCTTTGCCATCAAGCGGGCCGCGTAGACCTCTGCTCGGTCCGCGCGCTGCGTCGCCTCATCAACTGGAATCGCATCAGAAAATCTCATCTCGTGAGACCGTATTCCCTGTTGATGAAGAGCTTCATGGACGCTCCTCTGTCTCAACCGTCGATCTCGACGATGGCAACATCGGCCCCGCCTGCCAGAACCGCAACACCTGTGTGTCGCTCTTAGCCCGCAGGAACCCAAGAGGTCCCACCAGACGCGCCAAATCCAAGGAACGTAGTCCCCCCTCACTTTCCATGAAGAACCGCTCCATCGAAAATCCCTGGTCGATCGGAATGTAAAGGGCTTCGGAAGCCTCGTAGGAGCGCGCCACTCTGCCCGTGCGCCTGAGGACTCCTCCGCCCTCACCGCAAATCGCGGATCGGATTCAACTCTGGGCCAGCGATGTCACTGACGCTCCAACCGCTGATCAACTAATCCCCAACTAACGCCCAGCTGCCTGAAACAAGGAAAGCGCGCCTCGACCCACCCGGGTAAGTCCAGGACGCCGGCGGCTTCGTCGACGTTTCCTTAGCGCCCACTGGGTTCCTGGTACCGGCACGATCTTCATGGCGCGCTGGTGCTTGATATGCGGCGGTATTGGCCAAATGTTGAGACCTCGGAGGGTCGGGCGTGAGGCTGATGACGCACCATGCTTCGGTGAGGAGAGCCAGGGGAGCTACTCGCGCGCGGAAGCGCACACCATTTACCCGCACTGACCTGGGTGTTCGTGCACCAGGGCCATCGTGACGGCGGGCCTGATCGGGCCACGGGGGGCTGGGGTACTGTATTTTCCCTATTTCCCCTCCCCAACACGGACCGGCCTCCCGTCCGCGACACGGGCGGCGGCGGTCTGGCCGCGGCTCGGACGTACCGACGGGGGACGGGACAAGTAGCGATGAAGACGCTAATAACGCGCTCTCGACGGAATTTGACCGCCCGCGGCATACGGCCACGATGACCACAATGCCCTACACCGAAGCCGGCGGGACCAGGTCCCAGCTCGGCGAGCTGCTCGTCGGCGCCCAGCTCATCACGCACGCCCAGCTGGCCGAGGCCCTGCTGCAACAGTCGACGTCGGGCAAGCGCCTCGGCAATCTGCTCGTCGACCTCGGTGCTATCAGCGAGCGCGACCTGGCCCGCGAACTCTCGGTCCAGCTGTCCATCCCCCTGATCGATCTCTCCCAGCAAGTCCCAGCGAAAGAAGCCATCGAGACCCTGCCCGAGAGCTTCGCCCGCTCGCAGCTTGCCATCCCCATCGCGATCGATGACAACGATGTCACTATCGCGGTGGCGGACCCCACATCCGAGCTCACAGACGTGCTGGCCAACGCAACCAAGCGCCACATCCAACTGGTAATCGCCCCGCGCTCAGACGTCCAGCAGGCCATCGACTCCGCGTATCGCGCCTTGGGCAGCATCGGTGAGCACGTTCGGGCCTTCGAGCAGACCGAGCCCCCCCGGCGACTCACCGAGAACGTCGCCGCACAGGCGCTCGCCGACGACGCCCCCGTCGTCCAGGTTGTCAACCTCATCATCACCCAGGCGTTGCGCGACCGCGCCTCGGACGTACACATCGAGCCCCAGGACGAGCGCATGCGCGTCCGGTTCCGCATTGACGGCGCGCTCCACGACGTGGTTGAGCTGCCCATGTCGATGTCCGCGTCCCTCGTGAGCCGCCTCAAGATCATGTCCGAGATGAACATCGTCGAGCGCCGTCGCCCCCAGGACGGCCAGTTCACGACGGAGGTCGACGGCCACGACATCGACGTTCGGGTCTCGACCGTGGCCACCATCTGGGGCGAGTCCTGCGTGATGCGGATCCTCGATAAATCCCGCTCGCTCTTCCAGCTCGGCGAGCTCGGTATGCCCGAGAGTACCCACCATGTGTTCGCCGGCCTCATCCGCGCACCCTTTGGCATGGTGCTCTGCGCCGGCCCCACCGGCAGTGGCAAGACCACCACGCTGTACTCGGCCCTCAACGAGATCGACGAACCGCATCGAAACATCATGACGATCGAAGACCCCGTCGAGTATGTGTTCCCTTCGATCAACCAGATTCAAACCAACGAGCAAGCGGGTATCACCTTCGCTAACGGACTTCGCTCGATCCTGCGCCAGGACCCCGATGTGATCCTTGTCGGAGAGATCCGGGACGTGGAGACGGCGCGCATCGCCGTACAGTCGGCCCTCACGGGCCACTTCGTCTTGTCCTCGCTCCACGCTACGGACTCGGCGGCTGCCCTGCACCGCTTCCTCGACATGGGGATCGAGTCCTTCCTTATCGCGTCGTCGGTGATGGCGGTGGTCAGCCAGCGACTAGTCCGGCGGATCTGTCGCAGCTGCAAGGTGCCCTACCAACCTAAAGACGAGGAGCTCGCCTTCTACCAGGAGGCCGGCGGTCCCCCGAAGACCACCTTCTGGCAGGGTGAGGGATGCAACTTCTGCGCGGGTACCGGGTACCGAGACCGCATCGGTGTATACGAGCTGATGCGTATCACACCCGAGATCAAGCGATTGATCGTGGGTTGGGCAACACAGGAGGAACTGCAACGGATGGCGGTGTCGCAGCGCATGCGGACACTGCGGGATGAGGCCATCCGCCTCGCAGCCGAGGATGTGACGACGATCTCCGAGGTCCTCCGCTCCATCTACGCCTTCTGAAAGGGGGAGCGACCATGGCCAAGTACAAGTTCACTGCGATCGCCCCCGACGGCAACACCGTCTCCGGTGTCGAGAACGCTCTCACCGCCACCATGGCCCGGCGCGCCTTGGTCGGACGTGACCTGGCGCCGGTAGACGTCGTCGAGAAGAAGAACGTCCTCAAGTTCGAAATCACCAAGGAGAAAGTGCCACGGCGTGAGCTCATGTACTTCTCGCGCCAAATGGCGGTGTTCATGAAGGCCGGCATCCCCGTCCTCGAGGCCCTGGAGGCCCAAACCGAGGAGATGGGGAACAAGGTGTTCCAACGCGTCCTGGCCGAAATGGCAGACTCGCTGCGATCGGGCCAGACCTTCGCCGGCGCTGCCGCAGAGCACCCCGAGGCATTCCCGCCCTACTACTTAGGCATCCTCGGGTCCGCCGAGTTGACCGGGAACCTCGATGTCGTGCTCGACCAGCTGTCGGACTACATCGAGCGTGATATCGAAGCGCGTCGCAAGATCAGCTCTGCATTGATGTACCCCGTCATCGTTCTGGTCATGGCCGTCGTCGCCGTGATCGTGATCACGACCTTCGTGTTGCCCCGGTTCGCCACCTTCTTCTCGTCCCTGCACGCGAAGCTGCCCTTGCCGACCCGCATTCTCATGAGCATCGCCAACTTCGTAAAGAACGACTGGTACGTCCTCGTGATCATCGTCGTCGTGCTCGGGATCATCATCACCCTGCTCATGGTGACCGAACGCGGTCGGGACATCCGCGACAACCTGCTCCTAAAAATCCCCGCCCTCGGCGACCTCATCCGTACGGCGATCCTCGAGCGGTTCTGCCGGATCCTGTGCTCCATGGTCGGTGCCGGCGTGCCACTGCCAGAGGCCCTACAGGTGACGACCGATACCACGACGAACACCGTGTACCGCAAGGGCCTCGCTGAGGCCCGCGAGGGCATGATGCGTGGCGAGGGCCTCGCCGGACCGCTCGCGGCCAGCGGCGTGTTCCCCTCGGCCGCACGGCACATGTTCTTGGTCGGGGAGCGCACAGGGACCATGGACGACCAGCTCGAGACGGCGGCCATTTACTTCGACCGGGAGCTCGACTACAAGCTCAAGCGGTTCACCGCGCTGTTCGAGCCGGCTGTCATCCTCTGCGTCGGCCTCGTGGTGGGGTTCGTGGCCATCGCCCTGATCTCCGCCATGTACGGGATCTACCGACAGGTGCACATCTGATGGGCGGCGTCGTCTTCATCAGTGTGCATTCCTGTCCGGCGGAACAGGAGGTGCTGGCATAGAAATAGAAACAGAACTCCCCTGACATCTCCGTGAGTAACGTCTCGAATCCTTTTCGATCCGGACGGACCTTGAAACCAATACAACCAGGAAGGAAGCAAATCCACATGTGGGAGAAAATGAAGGAGAAGAGGAACGAGGGGGGCTTCACCCTCATCGAGCTCCTCATCGTGATCATCATCCTGGCCATCCTGGCCGCGATCGTGGTCTTCGCCGTCGGTACCACCAGTAAGAACGCGGTCGCCGCGTCCTGCCGGGCCGACGCGAAGAGCGTCGAGACGGCGGCCGAGGCCTATCACGCCCAGACCGGTGTGTACCCCGCTAGCGTCAGCGCCCTGACTGCGTCAACGTCTACTAACGGGAGCACGGTTGGGCCGTGGTTGCGCGCGGTGCCAGGCACGCTGCACTACACAATCGTGCTGACAACCGGCAGCGTCGTGATTAACAACGCGAATACGACAGGCGACTTTGACGCCACGGCTGGTACCATCTGCGACCAGTTCTCCTGATCGCAAAGCAGTAGCGTCACGTTGTGGCGTGACACGGGGGAGGGCCCACTAAAGGGCCCTCCCCCGGTCCGTCAACGGGAAGTGACGAGATGAGCTCGACCGACATCGAGGAACCCCACCCATCAGCGGAGCCGCTCGTCGTTCGCGGCGCGAAACACACGGTAAACGAGCGCATCTCGTTGTGGTTAGTGATGGTCACCGTGCTCGTGGTGGCCACCGGCATGGCCTACACACTGGGGTGGCCCAGCGTCGTCCGGCACACGTCGTTCTACTGGCTGATTCCCGGAGATATCTGGGGCACGGTCCGGGCCTCGCATTGGATCGGCTGGGGGGACTTCTCCTTCATCTACAGCTCGCGGACCGGCCTTGTGACTCTTCCGGGCTTCCACCTGCTATTCACACCGGTCGTCGTCCTCTGCTCTCGGTTGGGGTTGGCCGAGTCCGCGCCGGGATTCATTGGCATCCCGAAGCCGAGTTCCTGGCTCCTCATCGGGCCCGTGATTCTTGCCTGCTCGGCCGTCGCACTTTTCGGGTGTGACGCGTTGGCTCGGGCGATAGGCGCGAAGCGGGGCCTGCGGCGTCTCCTCACCCTCGCTGTGGCGGGGGTGGTCTGGCCCACCATCGCCATCTGGGGACATCCCGAGGACGTGGTGGCGCTCGGCATTGTGGCCTTTGCCCTTGCCGCCGCCCTGAGAGGTCGGTGGACGGCCAGCGGGTGGCTCCTCGGCGCGGCTGTCGCCACCCAGCTCTACGTGATCGCGCTCGTGCCGCTGTTCATCGGCGTCGCCGGGCTCCGCAGAGCAACCGCCCTCATCGCTCGAGCCCTGGTGATCCCGGCATTCATCTTTATCGCTGTGTTCATTCCGAATCCCCACGCCACCCTGCACGCGCTGCTCGATCAGCCTAACTATCCGACTGTCGATCATCCCACCCCTTGGGTTCACTTGGCGCCGAGACTTGGACACGGCGCCGTTGCCGCCGGCCCCAGTCGAATCATCGGCCTGGTTGTTGCCACTGCGATCGGCGTACTCACCTACCGGCGCCGGGACAACCTACCCGTGATCGTCTGGTGCGCCGGGCTGGCGCTTTCCATGCGGTGCTTGTTCGAGTCCGTGATGGACCCGTACTACGTCATGCCTGCTGTCGCCGTCGCCTTAATTGTCGCTGCGACTTTGCATTGGGTGCGCTTTACATTGGCCTGCATGGCCAGCGCCGGGATCACTGTTCTGACGTACTTCCGCCCGGGCGAATGGGTCTACTGGCTCGAGATGGTGGGAGTGTTTCTCACGCTCTTCGCTCTCACCGTTCCACAGGGAGCGCTCCGAGCCAGGGCTCGTGCGGCTGAATCGCGCGACGGCCTCAATGGCGAGCTTGAGACACGTGTTGACTCGGTTCCGGCCACCGCGAACCACTGAACTCCCCGCTCAGACGACGTTCGTGCTGCAGGGACTGAAATTTCAGAAGCCGTCGTAAGGTGAACAGCCAAAGGTTGATAAACGCGGTCGCGCCGCCAATTGCAATGCTTTGTCCCGGTCACTGCATAGCCTTTAGGTATAGCGTGTGCCGGCGGGACACCAGCGGTTTCCTCCTGGATCGGCGTTGTCGTGTCCGTATTCAACATGGTCGACAAGCTGATGTTCTTCAACGAGTGGTCATCGGACTGCTAACGGACAATCTCCATGCGCAAGCCCATAGTGTCCCACTCCGGGTCCTCGGGGAGTCGAGTAACGGCACGTGACACGATCCGCCGTGCCGTCCACAGACAGGCCGCAGCGTCCACCAGCTGAGTCGGCACAATCGCGGTCATCTTGGCGCCAAGAATCCGTTCTACCCCCGGCAACCTCCCTTGCAACAGCGCCTGTCGTTCTTCCAGCCCGACCTGCGTGTGCTTCCCATACCGTACCGGTTGGTCTGCATTCAACTGGTAAAAACTGAGCTCTGGGTGCACCTCAAAGACGGTTCGCTGCCAATACGGAGCCATGTTGACGTCCACCTCTGTCACCTTCTTCAGGAGCTGCCAGGCAACGATACTCAGACGGCCGCCATTGGCTGACGAAGCTTCCTCGTATGTTGCCCGACCTAATGCCCCCCGGGCAGGCGCCGAAATCACAGCACCCGATCGTGGCCAGCCGAGGATGCGACGAGCATCACGATCACACTTCCGCCCTCCGACACTCGGCGACTCGAGCAGCCCGATGGGGGCAAACAGGGCGATGACTTGATACGCGGGCTTGTAGTCGAGCACCTCCACCAACGACGGGAAGACCTGCGGTTCCTCCGGCGACAGCGTGATGCCTTGGAGCTTGGCCGTCGCCGCCAACCATCCGCGGGGGCACGGGATGACTCCGGCCAACGTCTTGTACGGCAGTGGAGCCCCTCGTTGCGGACTGCGCATCACCATCAGGGCAGACCGTAGTCAACCGTCGGCAACGTTCCTCGACACTAGCTTGGCCACCGGCGGCTCGTCGTGCCTGGCGCCGACCGGCGTAACGCCACGACCGGCGACAGCGTGATACACGGCGACAGCGAAAATGACGACCGTCACCGCGTGAATGACTGAAAGCAGTGACGCGACCGGCGATGCCGCGACGAGTCGGCGGAACCCGAAGGGGAACTGAGTCTGGGAGGTCACGAGCAGGAGCGCCGTCGAGACGAGGAGGAAGACCTTTGCGCGGGCCGCGACCCGATCGATCATGAGGCCGACAGCAGCGGCCACCCAGACCAGGTACTGCGGGGAGAGCACCTTGGACGTGAGGATCACTGCCCCAGCCAAGAGCAGGAGCCACCCAGACGAATCGGGGCGAGGGGCGCGGTTTCGCAACGCCTTTGCCAAGAGCAGGAGGATGCCGATACCGAATACCCATTCGGAGAGGTCCGACACCGCTGCGGCCAGTCGTCCCGTGAACTCCAAGGCGGCGTACTGCGCGATGGGCACAGCATGTCCGAGGCTGCGCATGACATACAAGGGTGCCGCAAATACGGACTCGATTTCGACCCCCCTTCCAGACTGAATCTGGACAACCTGAGCCAGGTTGTATGTGCCTCCTGCGGCCATGAAGGGAAGGACCCCGAGGGCAAGAGTCAACCCGGCCGAGCCCAGGAACCGGCGCCAATGCTCGCGTGGTACCACTCGTAGTAGAAGGACGAGGAGGACGATGGGCCAGAGCTTTAACAGCCCCGCGAACGCAATCCAAAACCCAGCCCAAGCGTATCGGTTCGACTCCGTGCACAGCACGGCAGTCACCAAAGCACCCGCCACGAAGATGTCCAACCGGGCCCAGAAAATCGGACCGAGGAGCGGTGCAGCCACCATCCACATGACCGCACCGACGGGTCGACCCGATCGGTAGAGGACCCAGAAGATGAGTGCGTCGACGATTAGGACTGTGACAAGGAATTCAGCCCTGTACAGGTGATACGAGATGGGAGGCAGCGCGAGAACGGGAAGGATGCCGGGCGGGTACAACATGGGGAAGTCCCGGTATGGAATCTGCCCGTGCCAGAGGTAGTTCGACCACACGTAGTAGAAACCAACATCTCCGTTGCTGGAGAAAGTGCGGTTATAGGGGAACCCTCCGTTCAGCGCCATGACGCCGAACAGGCGCAGCGCTGCCCAGGCGAGCCACATCACTCGGGACGGACCTTGCCCTCCGACTTGCCGCACGCGCATCGCTACTCGCGTCAACACGTTGGGACCTTACCGAATCGTCTTCCGACGGTCGCGCTCCTTCACGCTCGGCAGACACTGCCCCAGCAATAAACTGGCGTCCCTCACGACCCAGTTCGCGATAACTACGCCCACTAACGAGGTGCCGCTGTCTGGCAGCGAGTTGCAAATAGCGACGCCCGAGGAGTTGTAGTCCTGCAGCACCGTCATGGCAGTCAGGACCGCATTCGTTGCTGTGCACGGGGCCGCCGACGACAGACACGTCGATAACGTTGTGCCCCTCCTCTTCTGCTGGCCGAGGTACAAGCTGATTTCGAGGACCACTTCTTACTCGAGGAACTCAACTGTTGGCGTTCTCGATGGTCCAGCTTAGTGTCTTGTCGCTCGTACCACACGTTGCCTTATTGCCTGCGGCACACGCATGAACACTCGGGGTGCTGAGCGACCAATCATCAAAGATCACATCCGCCTGGAGGACTGCGTTGTTGCTCGTACACCCCGATGCCGGTGTCCCTTCACAGGCGAAAAATGTGACGACTCGACTCGATGCACTGTTCGGATTTTCGATTCCGCTGCAGTAAACGGTCATGGCGTCACCATTGATCGCGATCGAGGTCGCTGAATTAGGCAGGCACAATCCGGGTGGCACGTCACCAGAACCGCCACTATAAGCGTAGTATGAATAACGAACACTTTGGATTGCCGCGTCAGTAGCGCTTCCAGCCGCATACTCTAGCGAACGCTCAACCCTCAGATTTGTAGTGTTAAGAAGGTCGTTCCCCCCGAGCGTCAACAACGCCGCGAGCGAGACCGAGATCACCATGACAAAGATCACAGCCAACAGAAGACTGGCGCCGGATTCGTTTTCGCAAGTCTCACCCGTATGGTGCACCTGTCTAACCACCCTGTTCACGAATTCGCCACGTCTCCTAGACACGATGGTTAGGTCCTATCCGTTCTTGAAGCCGTTGGTGACTGTGGCGGAGCCACCATCCGGATTAGTGACTGTGAGGTTCCCGGTCGCACCATTACCACCGGAGCCAGTCACATTGATGGTGATCTGAATCGAGGAATTGAAAGTGACACTGTTGATTGTGCCGTTAGCGCTCAATGTCACGGTTGCTCCGTTCTCGAAGTTCGTGCCGCTGATCGTGCAATTCGCTGTCCCGTTGTGACCAGGGTCGCATGGACTTGCAGATGTCGGGGAACTGATTGTGGGTGCCGGGTTTACCGTAAAGCTCAGCGTGTTCGACCTGGTCGCACCCTGAGTCAGCGTAGCAGTTGACTGCAACGTGACCAGGCCCAGCGTGCCACCCGTGATTACGTCGGTCGCGACGCCGCCCGAGGCCGTGACCGAACCGAGTCCGGTGACCGATCCCGACCCGCCGGTCTGCGAGAAAGTGACACTCCGACTGGAGTCCGCGCCCGTCATAACTGTGTCACCTTCAGCGTCCTCGATGGTGGCGGTGAAGGTGCGCGTCGTATCCGAGGCCAGGTTGGCCGTCGAACCAGACAGTACGATTTGTGTCGCCGGACCAGCACCGACAGTTACTCCGGTACTGTTGGCCGGCGTGAGACTTGCATCGGTAGCCCGCAAGACGTACGCGGTGGTGCTCGCCTTGTTGATGGAACAGCCAGTGAAGGAGGCGACTCCGTAGCTCACTTGGACCGAGGAGGAGCTGCAGTTCAGGGTCGCGCCCGAGGCTCCTCCGCTTCCAATCGCAAGGACCACAGTCGAGGTGGAGTCAGCGGTGACCAATCTGCCGCTTGAGTCCTCCACGCTAACCACCGGTTGTACCGGAAACGCCACGTTCACTGTCGCTGTCGAACTCGGCTCGGTTGAGAATACGACCTGACTTGCTGCGCCCGTGACATCGAATACGTTGCTTGTCACGGTGAGTGAAGTACTCGTAGCTGTGACGGTGTCACCAGTACCCAATGCCGACCACTTACACCCGGCGAAGGTGGCCACACCGTTCACTGGTGTCACCGCGGCAGTACATCCGGCCAGAGTTCCATTAGCACCCGCCTGCTTGGTGAGCGTAATTGGCCCGTTGTAACTCGTCACCGTATTACCGGAGGAGTCCTCCACCGTCACGACGGGCTGAATTGAGAAATTGACGTTGGCACCTGTCGCCCCGCTTGGCTGGGTTGTAAATACCAAGTGATACACCGGAGGGGTATACGGGGGTGCAGTGGGATTCACCACCACGAAGCTCAGGGTGTCGCTGACGTTACTGGGAGCCGTGGCAACGAGATTGAGAAGTTGGATGTTGGTGTCGTTATTGGCTCCACAAGTTGAGTCAAAAACGTCTGTCGATGTGTCCCAGTATTCGACCGCGGTTGTCAGCGTATAGCCGTACAAGGCAGAGCTGGCGGAGGATGCACCCGTGACTGTGAAATCCACGGCGGAGGTTGCCTCGTTCGTCCCGTCGCTGACTGTCACCGGATACGAACTACCCACAATCAACCCAGTGGGCACACTGAAGGTGACAGCTGCATTACCGGAGTTGTCGCTCTTCACGACGGAGGGAACTGTGGGTGCACTGACCCCGCCAACCGTAGCGATGAGTGTTGCATTATGCGCGAATCCAGAACCGAAGACCGTAACATCCCCATTCACCGGACCGCTGGTCGGATTTGGGGTGCCCACGATCAGATAATTCGCAGTACACGAATTCTGAAAGAGCGGAGTGGGTGACAGTTGAATCTGGTACTCAGCAGTTTCGGCGAAACTCTTCAAGATCGTGTCGATCGTCGCCAAGCTTCGATGTTCCGAAGAACTCGTGATGGAAACGACAAGACCCCCCAGCAATGAGACCACGGCAATGGAGACGATCACGACGGCTAGGATTACTTCGATAAGCGTGTCGCCAGCCTCAGAGTTGACGCGACGCATTGCGTCCCGTCTCGCGCGTCGCACGCTACCCAGGTAGTTGCGAACAGACTTCACCCGACGGACACCCCCTGTTTGCCAGATCCTAAGAGCCACATACAGGGTTCACCCGACCGCCAACGACCCGCCACCCGTTAATAGAGCCGACGAGGCCACAACGGCCCCGACGGTCATCTGCGCACCTCCGTTGAAGAGTGCCTCCCCGTTGGGTACGTAAACCGCCCCCCCGAAGACAGCGGTCACCGAGCCACCGTTATCCAACGTGAGCGGATTCGTGGTGCCGGAGGCGGCAGCATCCCAGATGACGAGGGGGGGGTTCGAATACGGACCTGTTGTCATGGCCGACAGCGTCGTTTTTCCGCCGCCGGTAAAGCTGGCTGCCCCTCCATCGATGTAGAGCAGCACCCCGCCTGATCCACTGACAACACTCGCACCACTGTCCACAGTAACTCCATTATCGAAAATATAGATGCCCGAACCTAGAGTTACGTTCGCGTCTCCCGTCAGGTCGACTAACCCTTTGAACTCGTAAGTGCCGTTTCCGAAGGTGGCCACTGCACCGTTGGAGATGGTGAGCGTCCCATCGAACACATAGTTGCCGCCCGTGAAAGTTACGTTGTCATCACCGGCAAAACTCTGGTTCGCGACGTACGCGCCCGGCGGACAGGTCAGCGTAGTACTTCCCGAGCACGTGACGTTGCCGCTCGTGCTCGGATCCGACGGGACGGTCATACTCGCGAAGGGATTGATCGGATAACTGCTCTCGTACGTCTCGCTGGTCGGATAGGTGGGATTGCTCTTGCTCCCTTTTGCCACTGAATTGAGCGACGGATCAGCCGTGAGGATCTGTGACGCATTCAAGTCGGGGCTGCCACTGGGAAAGTACAGCGATCCTGGGCACGGTGAGTCCACGCCGACGGCTCCGCTGCCGCCTCCTACCGTCACCACAGTCCCCCCTGACATCGTGAGTGCCGGCGACGGGGCAGGCGTGCAGCTTGAAGGGTTAGCAAGCAAGAGGAACGGAGGGAATGACGGTGGCGGAGATCCTCCGCCACCCGGTGAATACCACGATCGCGGCACTGCCAGAAGGTTGTATTGATACCCACTTCCCTGCTCTGTGACTGCAACAGTGACTCCCGCGACTCCCTGGGTCGAGGTCCAGCCGGAAGCTGCATCTGACGCGTCGACAGCGGGCGAGATCGTGGCGATCCCCTGATTAGCTGCCAAGTCCTGCGCGACGACGCTGCTGTCATTCGGAGTTGTAGTGCCGTCCTTACAGAAGTCCCGGATGAGCTGAGTCGTGTTAGCCCAGTAGGTGACCACGGTATTGTTCCACTGCAACGCCACTATGAGCGTGTCGCCAGAACCGGTTCCACATAGCGGTGGCGTGAGAACGGTGTTGTCCGTTGTTACGAAAGCTGCGCTCTGCACGTCACGCACGTAGTTGGCAGAGGTGGTCTGTGAGTCAGCGGAGTCTGTGATTCGCGCCTCAATGCCATTTTGATCCCGCAAGCTGGTGATCATGGCTATGGCAATCCCACCGATGATGATGGGCAGGATCACGAGGACAATCAGTAATTCGATAAGGGTGAACCCTTGCTCAGCACTTTCGGCAGCGGATCGGTAGACCCGGAATACGGCTGCGACCCCATGGCCTTGCCCTCGCCTCCGCCTTGCCGACATGCCCTGCTCCTCACTATCGGTGGGCTCGATCGCCTCGGCCATCATTTAGACCGACGCCACCCGTGGCGGCTCGTCGCGGGGTTCTCCTGCCCAGGCATCGGGTGCCAGCGATGGTGGGGGTGCGACACCCGGGGAGACACTCGGCGGCGGGGGCGGCATTGTCGAGGTGCCCAGGACAATCCCGCCCTCGACCGGGACCGGAGCCGGCTTACCCAATTCCTTCGGGAAGAGGCTCACCTTCAAAGCACTCTCGTAATCGATGACCCCCTCCATCACCAGGGCGGTGAGAGCCATCTCGAGCGTCTGCATGCCCTCGGACTGGTGGGTGGTGATGACATTGCGCAACTGACGGGTCTTTCCCTCGCGGATGAGGTTGCGCACGGCGTGGTTGGCCATAAGCACTTCATAGGCCGCCACCAGTCCCCCGCCGATCATGGGGAGCAGGCGCTGGTAGACGACCCCCTCGAGAGTCGAAGCCAGCTGGATCTGGATTTGGTCGCGACGGTCCGAAGGAAACGAGTCGACGATGCGGTCCAGGGCCTGGGCGCTGTCGTTGGTATGGAGCGTGGCGAACACGAGGTGGCCGGTCTCGGCGATCGTGAGCGTCGTAGCGATGGATTCGAGGTCGCGCATCTCGCCCACCAGCAAGACGTCGGGGTCCTCGCGCAGCACCGAGCGCAGGGCCCGCTCGAAGCTTCGGGTGTCCGATCCCACCTGGCGCTGCTCCACCGCCGCGTTGCGATGCCCGTGGACGTACTCGATCGGGTCCTCGATGGTCACGATGTGGCACCGGCGGTGCTGGTTGATGTAGTCGAGCATCGCCGCCAGGGTGGTTGACTTCCCCGAGCCCGTCGGCCCAGTCACGATAACCAGCCCCATGGGCAGGTTGACCAGGCGCTCGACGACCGGCGGGATACCGAGGTCACCGAAGCCGGGGATCTCGTAGGGGATGATGCGCAGCGCTAAGGCGCATGCCTCGCGCTGGTGGAAAGCATTGCAGCGCAGCCGGGCCTGTTCCTTCCAGGAAAAGGCGAAGTCGATCTCACGCTCCTCCGCGTAGCGGGCCAGGTTCTCCTCACCCACTACGTCGTGGACGAGCTGGCGCACCCGCTCGATACTCAGCGTCTCGCCACCGGTCACGGGCTGCATCTCGCCGTCAACCCGGATCAGCGGCGGTGTCCCGGCGGTCAGAAGCAGGTCGGTGCCCCGGGCATTCCAGACCTCGTCCAGCCAGGGGTCGATGTCCTCGATCTTGCGCTTGCTCGGCGCGTCGAACTCCATCTTCGTCATCAGCTTGCCCCCTGACGAGAACGGTTGGCGGCAGTCTCGGCCACGGCAGTCCGGCAGGCGCTCACGACGTCACCATCCTGCTCAACGGTCAAGGCCGTCCACGGCCCGAAAGGGCGCTCCGATGCTACACCAGCCACTACCAGCGGCGCTCCCGCGTGCAAGGCGCAGACCACCCCGAACTCCGGCTGCGTGAGGGCGCTGAGGGCTCGGGCGCGCACGGTGGCAACCACGTCGAAGCCTACGTCGAGAGGGCAAGTCCGGCCCTCTATCAGCGCGTTGCAGGGGAAGGTCGGCTCTCCCGGCTCATGACAGCGCAGCACTCGGCAACCGGCGGCTTCAAGCTCGGCGGCAGACTGCTCGATGGCCCAGTCGTGTGTGCCCACGAGCAGGACCGTCGGCTCACCAGGCACATCCTCGGCACACTGCGAAACGCTCAGGCGTCCTCCACGGGCGCCGAACCGCGTGGAGACACCTGGCCCAGTCACCAGTAAAGTCTGACCGACGGGAGCCACTGGACAACCTACAGTCGATCAACGAATCCCCAACTCACAGGGCCGGCGAGCGGTGGCCTTGCCCATGGCTCTTCGCCGAGCCGCGCAGGCACCCTCACCGACGTATCCAGCACAACCGAGGACTCCCCCCGTCCTCCCCGACCACCGGCGGGCCACGGTGACCATCGACCGGTCCCCGATAAGCTGAAGAGGCGTGACCGTGTATTTGACGGCGCAACGGGTTCGGTCGACGTGAGCCCGGACACCGCTCGCGAGCCCACGCGCAGACGGCCGCCCACCGGCCTGCGCGGGCGGATCCTCGTAGTCGACGACGACCCCGACCTGCGACGTTTCGTCGTGAGGGTACTCGAAGCCGAGGGTTACGATGTCGAGCAGGCCGCCACGAGCGCTCAGGCCACCGCCGCCATCGACGCCCGCCGACCGGACCTCGTGATCCTCGACATCACGCTCGGTTCGGAGGACGGCCTCGATGTCCTCGCCACCTTGCGCAGAACCAGCGAGCTCCCAGTCATCCTGCTCACCGCCAAGGCAAAGGAGATCGACCGGGTGCTTGGCCTCAAGCTCGGCGCCGACGACTACGTGGTCAAGCCCTTCTCCCCCGCTGAGCTCGCGGCCAGGGTCGGCACGGTGCTGCGACGCGCCACGGGCCCTCAGAGCCCCTCGGTCTCGGTGCTCGAGTTCGGGGAGCTCGAGATCGACCCCTCGGCACACGAGGTGAGGTTGTCGGGCAACCTCCTGCGGATGACCGCCAAGGAATTCGCGTTGCTCGCGTTCCTCGCCGGCTCCCCGCGTCAGGTCTTCACACGCGGACAGCTTCTCGCCCACGTCTGGAACTCCTCCGCTGAGTGGCAGGACGCTGACACGGTCACCGAGTACGTCAGGCGCGTCCGCAAGAAGATCGAGACCGACCCGAACCGGCCGAGGTGGATCCACACCGTGCGGGGGGTGGGCTACCGCTTCGAGCCTTGAGCGCAACGGTGTGGTGGCGGTCTGCGCTCTATTCCAATTCGAGTCGCGCCGTGAGCCGCTTCAGCGAGGGCTCGGGTACGAGCTGCGGTCGATGACCTGGCGAACCCGGAGCGCCAGCTGGTCCGGGGTGAACGGCTTGGCCAGCAGCTCCGAGCCCTCTGCCAGCTTTTCGCGGACAGCTCGACCTCCTTGGAGGTGCCCTGAGACGAACAGCACCGGCAACGACGGCCATCTCTCGGTGAGGCGTCTCGCGAGCTCGACACCGCTCATCTCGGGCATCACCACGTCCGTCACCAACAGGTCGACCTGCTCACCGAGCGAGCCCGCCACCTCGAGCGCCTCTTCGCCCCCCGAGGCTTGCATCACCCGGTAGCCGCGCCAACCGAGCTCGCGCGCCACCAGACGGCGAAGCTCGTCCTCGTCCTCCACCAGCAGGACCAGCTCGTGCCCGAGGTGCTCGGCGAGCTCCTCCTCGTGGTCCTGCGTGATCTCGGCGTCCGCCGACGGGAACCACAATGTGAACGTGGTCCCCCGTCCGGGCGAGGTGTCGAGTGTGATGTGCCCGCCGGCTTGGGTCACCATCGCGTGCACCGCAGCCAGCCCGAGCCCGGTGCCGCTCGAGTCCTTCGTCGTGAAGAACGGCTCGAAACAGTGCTCGGCGGTGCCGGCGTCCATGCCCGTCCCGGTGTCCGACACCACGAGCGCCGCCCACCGTGGGTGGGTCGGGTGGCGCTCTGCAACAGGCCGGCTCTGCACGACCAGGCGTCCCCCCGTAGGCATCGCGTCGCAGGCGTTGATGGCCAGGTTGAGCACGGCGCGCTCGAGCTCGGCCGGGTCCACCATGATGCGCAACGGCGACAACGCGGGCACCAGCTCCAGCGCCACGTCCGCGCCGAGCACGCGAAGCAACATCGGGCGCATTTCCTCCAGCGCCGCGTCCGGATCAACCACTACAGGCTTGAGCACCCGCTGCGGCCCGATCGCCAGTAGCTGGCTCGTGAGGGCCGCCGCGCGCCGGCCTGCGCTCTGGATCGCCTCCACCTCTTCTATCTGCGCGTCTATCTCTGCGTCTCGCTCCACCTGCGCGCCCGCTCCGCGCTGCGCGTCGGGATACGCCTGCGTGTCGGCCCAGCTACGCGAGGTGTCCCCCCTCATGCCCCGAAGCAGGACCTCGCTGCAGCCGAGGATCACCGTGAGCAGGTTGTTGAAGTCGTGCGCCACCGCTCCCGCCAGTCGCGCCATCGCCGCCAGCCGCTCCGCCTGTTGCGCCTGCTCCACCATCCGGTGCCGATCGGTCACGTCCTCGGCCACGGCCAGGATCCCGCTCACCTCGCCATGATGCTCGAGAAGTGGTGCCGCCGAGAGCGACAGATCGAGCAGATCCCCATCGGCGAGACGCGCCGCGACTTCGGCGCCGAGCGTCGACTCTCCCTGCTTGGTGATCTCCCAGAGCTTCGCCAGCGCGGCATCCGACTCCTCGTCACGCCCTATGATCCGGCAAGGGCCGCCGCCTGGCACGTCCCATCCGAAGAGCGCCCCTGCAGCCCGGTTCCACCAGCGTGCAGATCCGTCAAGGTCCAACTCGGCGATCGCGAGCGGCGAGGAGTCGAGAACGGCCCGAAGCCGCTGTTCGCTCCTGCGCACGGTCTCATACAGGCGGGTGTTCTCCGTCGCACGTTGTGACGCGGCCTGCTCCGCCTCGCGGCTCGCGCGCCACAGCAGGACCCTTTCCACCGTGATCGCCACGCGCTCGGCAACACCCTTGGCGGTGTCGAGGTCCGAGCGTCTGTACCCACGCCGTCCGGAGCTCGTCGCAAAGCTCAGCGCCCCGAAAGAGAGACCGCGCACATGAAACGGCACCACGACCATCGACTCCACCCCCGACGCCGGTGCCGCCTCGAAATACTCGCCCACCGCCGCCGGCTCCCCACCGTGCGGCGCTCCGACGCGCTTGGTCTGCATCAGGACCTCCGCCCGCCCGGTGGAGACCACTCGCCGTACGAGCTCGTCGCTCTCGAACTGTGCGTGGTGGACAGCCCGGGCGTCTGCGGCCGTGCCCGGCGCGCCAGCCCCGGGCTGGTTCCCCGCACGGTGGCCGATCGCCTCAAGGCCGGCTCGGGCACGCTCTACCACCCTGCGCACGTCCCCCTCGTCACTGACCAGGTCGATCGCGAACCAGTCTGCGAAGGCCGGGACCACCACGTCAGCCAACTGCACCATCGCCTCGTCATAGCTTTCCAAGGCCTTCGACAGGACATATCCGGCGCTAGCCAACAACGCCACGTGGCGCCGGGAGTGCTCGACCCCGAGCCTTCCACGGTGTTCTGCCTCGTCCAGCCTGGCCCGCTCGATCGAGGCTGCCGAGCGCTCGGCCGCCATCTGCAGCAATCGGAGGTCCCGGTCACAGAAACGGTGCGCCCTGCGTGTACCGACCATCACCACGCCCAGGACCTTGTCGCCCACCAGTAGCGGCGCTCCCACCAGTGACGCCACGTACTTACCGAGGCAAGGCGTCTTCGTGGCCTCGTCCCCTACATCGTTCACCGCGACCGCCTCGGCCCGCCGGGCGACGACCCCGGCGATCCCAACTTCCAGTGGGACCCTCGAGCTCGGCCGCTCGAGGTCCTCGGGCCCGTGCCATGCTCGCAAGGCGAGCTGGTTCTCGTCCTCGCAAACCAGGTAGATGACCGCCACGTCGCCGTGGACCACTTGTGTCACCCGCGCGAGCAACTGGTCGAGCAGGTCGTCGAGCCCCAAGAAGGACAGCGACGGATCGGTCACCAGCTCGATCGAGCGCAGGGCCTCGTCGGCATCGCTCAGACCCGCACGGATCCGGACCCCAGCGATGCAGTCGAGGACCAGGATCACCCCCACCATCACCCCGGTCACCACCGGGAACAGCCAGGCCACGGTGCGAGAAGCCACAGACGGTTGGTACCGCGCGCTAGTCAGGTCATAGCAGACCACCGCCGAGATGACTGCCCACGCGACCACCATCGCCGCCGCGATCAGAACCCGATGCCGCCCCAGATCTCGCTGGAGCAGCTTGTCCAGCGTCGAGCGCACGTCCTCGGCTTCGGCAGCCTGCGGGTCTCCCGGGCCGCGAGCGTCGCGCTCAGTGATGGCTAGCTCGCTCTCATTCGCCTCTCCCGCGTCGTGCAGCTGCGCGAGGTGAGCCGACGGTTGCGTGGCCGGGACCTCCGAGAACTCCCGCCCATGTGAGGCCGGCGCGGTCTCTGATGCTCGACGTACCACGCCAACCCACCTCCCAGGCACTCTCTGTGCTCAACCTGCTCCACCGCGAGGGTTTTCCAACAGTCATTCAAGCCTACGGCTCTTCAACAACCAGCGAAAGAGAACTGCCCTCTCGCCCGTCACAGGCCAGTAAGCAGCCGGGCCGTTGCCGCCTACAACCACCCGTGGCGCTCCGCTCGACGTTCAACGTGGTCCCGATGTCCACCATCGCAGCTGGCGTCACTGCGACCTACTCCGTGAGTGTCGAGCTAGACCCCTCGGCCACCAACCCCCACCAGGGCCTCGCCGCCAGCGTGCCGCTCACCTGGAGCATCGCTGAATGACACTCGGTTCGAGCACGGGTGCCCCGGTCCTGCACGACCAGCCAAGAGCCAGCTGACACACCCATACCGAGGCAATAATCGGCTAGCAATTGCGCTCGGACGACTGAGACCACCTAGACGGCGTAGCCCCATTCGGTGGCGCGAAGAGCCCGCTCGCAAGCTTGCTCTTGTCCTCCAGGAGACTCCGATACCCAACGACGCGCACAGCAGAGCCGGGCTCGATGGGGCCGGTGGCCAGCCGAGATCCGCACCGCGCCTGTTCGTCCGGATGCTTCGGATCGCATGCCATCTCGCGCTGGTATCACCGTTTCTCGTGGCCGCCGGCCTCGAGATGGCGCGAGGTTGGCGACCAAACGGGGACGACGCTTTCATCGTCTTCCGCTCATGGGTCGTCACGTCATCGCATTCCCCATTGGTCGGTCAGTTCAACGCCGGCCTTACAGCCGTCTCGGGCCACGCTGTCTACGACCCGGGGCCGCTGCTGTTCTGGTTCCTCACCATCCCTGTCCATCTCGACCACGCCCAGGGCGCCCTGTGGGGCGCGGCCATCCTGTGTGCTGCGGGCGTCTCTCTGGCCGTGGAGGCTGCGTGGTCTGCGCGCGGCTGGCCGGCCGCGGTGGTCGTCGTGGCCGTCGTCCTCACGACGCTTGGCTCATACCCGGCGCTCGCTCTCGATCCTGTCTGGAACGCTCACATCGGGCTCATCTGGTTCATCGCCACGGCCGCGATTGCCTACGCGGTCACGCTCGGGCACCTGCGGTGGTGGCCTGTGCTCGTTCTTGCTGCCTGCTTGACCGCCCAGTGCAACCTCGTGTTCGCCACCGGGGCAGCCGCCTGTGCCGTGCTGGCTCCGCTGGTCGGCTTCCTGCACCACCGACGCTGGGGCTGGTGGCTGCCTGTCGGCCTCCTGACCGGTGTCGGGTGTTGGCTCGCACCGTTCGTACAGCAGCTCACGTCTTCTCCCGGCAACTTCACGCGCCTCGTTCACGCCGAAGGGACCGCGCGAGTCACCGGAACGACCTTCGGCCTCAAGTCGCTCGTGGCCGCTTGTGCGTACCACCCCATCTGGGCAAGCCCGAAGCGCGTCGACTTCATGTTCATCGTCTCAACTATCAACAAACGCTCCTGGGTGCTCGGGGTTGCCATCCTCGTCGGACTCCTTTGCGTCTGCGTGGCATCGACGGTGGCGACTCGACATGACCTTGCTGCCCTCTGCTTCATCGCTCTGTTGCTCTCGGCGGCGGCCGTCTGGACGTTCTCGTCGTTCCCGAGCTCGCAGCTCCTCTACATCTCGTACCTCGACCCCGCGTCATGGCCAGTTGGGATGATCGTGACATTGGCCGGGCTGTGGGCCCTCGCCGACCTGTCGCTCTGGACGGTCCGGCGCGTTGGAGCCTGGCGCGTTGGCGCCCGGCACCGCCCCCGTCACGAGCGTCGTATCCCAAGAATGCGAGCCCCCCGGTGGTCCTTGCTCGTACCCATTGCCGCCATAGCCGCTCTGATCGTCGCCAGCGACACCGCCATCGCCAACCACTCCCTCGATGACACCGGCATCCGCACCGAGGGATGGCCGGCGGTCACCCAGGTAGCCTCAGTAGCGGCACGGATCGAGCGAGTCATACCGCGTGGGAACGTGATGATCGTGCCCCACGGCTACTACGGCCCCGGAGTGGTCACCGGCGTCCTGTGGGAGTTGTACTCAGACGGATGGCGCCCGAAGGCCGGCGCCTTCTACGGGAGGCTTATGGGCCCGGATGTCGTCGCGACGGGCAGGGCTCCTGCTGTGACCGTGACAGTCACCTACACGGGCTACTCGCCCGCCACGATCGCAGTGTCGCGAACGAGACGTTCCTGATCTGGCCTGATCTCGCCCGCGATGGCCGATCTCGGTGCCCGTGAAGCCGCCCCGCCGAGGTCAGCCGACTTGTTCGAGCCTCACCGGCTGGTGCGGTGGTTCGGTCACCGCGATGACAGGCCAGTGACTGTCGGGGGGAACGCCATGCCCGGCCGACTGGGCCAAGAAATAAGGCAATGCGACCTGCAGTCCACGGGAGGTGAGGAGCCAGGCCACGCCGTCCTCCTCCCCGAAGCCCCTAAACGGGTTGGCCTCGTCGACGCTTAGCACGATCGGAGTGTGCGGATAAGCGGTTTCGATGGCGGCCGTCATCTGATCTACGCGGCCCACAACGGTTGGCCAGTCGCCACCAGCAAGAACCCCATTCAGCGGCACTGACCAAACCTCCAACACGACCGTCAGCACCATTGCGGCCAGTGCCGTGGCGGTGATCGCCCGCGTCACCCTGGCCCGCCACTGAGGCGCTCCCAGCCAGCCGGAGTGCGGGCGCGCCGCCTGCGCTTTCGAATGCCAGCGTGCCAGCGCTCCTCGGAGCAGCTCGAGGCCTGCCCACACGACGGTTGCCCATACCAGCACGCCGAGGAACCACTGACTGTCCAGAAGATAACCCAGGCTGATGACGTTGTGGGTCGGTAGTCTCGCCGCCGATATCGCCATCGCGGCCAAGCTGGCATCGGTGACGACGGCCAACGTGGCCAGGTCACGCCGCCCGGTCCACCAGGAGACCGCCGCGATCGCCGCCAACAGCGCGAGCACACCGATCCCGAAGCTCGGCCCATGGGCGTACGCGAGGGCAATCTCGCTGGAGAAGCCACTCGGCAAGTGAGCGAGCCAGATCGGCGACGGCGAAGCCGCCATCGCCACGATACGCAGCGCCGAGCCGCCCCCGACGCTCGACTGTCCACGTCCCACTTCGAGAATCGACGAAATGTTGCCAGGATGCCCTGTGAACTGCTGCACGAGGGGCGCGGCCCAACAGATCACTCCTATCGCAATCCCCGCCACCCACCACCGGTGACGAACCGGACGGCCCCGCCGCAGAATGCCCATCAGGGGCGCGATCACCGCCAACGCCACAGCGCCGACGACGAAGTAGAGATGACTCTGAGCCGCCACCGAGGCGCTGAAGACCAACACCGGCCACCAGCCCAGCCGGCCACAGGCCACCGCGAAGGCCAATACGGCCGACGCGAAGAAGAACAGCAATGCGAAGTACGCGTTCCAGGCCACGTTGTCGAAGATCGTGGGAACCAGCCGTCCCACGTCGGCGACCGCGAATGCAACGAATGCCACGCCGAGCCATCCGGCCACGGACCACGCGGCCTCGGCGGCGACCGACAGGATGACGGCAGCCAACAGGCCCGCCCCCCACAGGACGCCGTGCCCCGGGTCGAGACGCACTGGCAACGCCAACAGCCAGAACAACAGGGGCCCGGGGCCGTAGACGACGTGGCCTCCGGCGGAAGTCGCAGTGGAGTACACACCTACCAGCGGAGGGTGTGCCGAGAACACGGCCCATGACCGCAAGGAGATGACAGCGTCATCGTCGAGTGGTCGCCATCCCCGCGCCACTTTCAGGAACACGGGAACGAACACCACCGTCCAGATGGTCAGATGGGCCGCGACCCGTATCACCAGCGGAAGCAATAGGCGGTGTTGCTCGTGCGGCGCGCCAGCAGGCTCCGCTGCGACAACGGTCATGTCGTCTCGTCCGAAGCGACCACCTTCTCCGCCTGGGTATCAAATCCACATGAGAAGAAGCCGTGCAGCGCAGTGTCGAGCCGACCTGCAGTGAGACCTCGTGACGCGGCGGCGCAGGAGGGCATACGGCCCTCCACGCCTACGCCCAATGCTCTGTGTGGACAACGTTTGGTCGGAATTCGCAGAGCCTGTCGATACCTCCGCCCGATAGGCAAATCCGACCGCTGTGTCACCGTCTTGGACAATGACCGAAGTCCCGCGACTACCAGACACCTGCGACCGGCTGCGGTCAGAGCTCCTCTGGCTGCCGGACCCCACCAGGGGACCACTTGTCGGTACCGGTCCGAAGCGCTGGTCATCGTGCCAAATCCACCTCTCAGAGTCCCAGCTGGAGGACAATGGTGGCGGGGAGAACCGAGAGTGCCACCGAGTCGCAGGCTGAGTGTCATGGTGAAGTGGCCACCGGCCATGAGTGTCACGCGCTTGGCGGGCTCACCCAAGAAACTCTGCTACGTCGTGACTGCCAACAAGATCGTCGCCTACAGCACCGGGCGGTCGAAGATCGTCTACATCGGCGCTACCGACGAAGGGCTGAGCCGTGTCGTTGCTTCGGTGGCGGCGCGCACGGAGGAGATCCTGGCCAACCACGATCTGACCCACTTCGACGCACACGTGGTCACGTGCAAGGCAGTCCCTCGCGTCGAAACTTGGCGAAAACTCGAACGCGCACTACTGCTGACCTTCCGTGACCTCTATGGCGAGCCGCCACTGTGCAATCGACATGGAGCCGGCATCCAAGAAGAGGACGAGTACTCGTTCTTCACGAGTGAACGAGTATGCAACGTCCTCGAGGACCTCGGATAGGCATCAGTTACGCGAGGAATTCTCCCTTCGTTCTCGCACTCGGACTGCACCCGCTGGCCTGTCAGCCTCCTTCAAAGGGTCGGAGGACTGGAATCGGAATTAGCTATCTCCGCTCAGTGCGAAGAGCCAGCCCCGTCTTGGACGACCACCGTCCCCAGCCAGGCAGGCATCATCAGGTCACTGCCCGGCGTGACGGTTGCAGAAAGGCTGCTACGACCTGGACCGAACGCCAACAGGATCGTTCGCCTGCCGCGATCGGCCAACAAGATCGAGCACTCTTCGCTCAGGATCCTGCTGTTCCCAACGTGCACGTCGGTCGGATCACCCCAGCTCCATCGAGGCACCAATACAACGATACGAGCCCCCACCGGCACCGTGACCTTCGGGGATGGCGACATGTCGCTCAAGGTGATGGAGGCGGAGCCGGGCGACAGTGAGCACGAACCTCCGGTCGCAAGCGTCGGGGTCGGAAGGGGGGAAGTCCCATGCCCTTTGGCTGGGCCAGTCATCGCCGAGACTGTTGCCGCCGTCCCCGTGAGAACGCACAGGACGAAGACAGCAACCCATGACGCACGACTTCGTAGTACATGCACCGCTCGCTCACCCTTTCGCCAAGAGTATTCCTATCTGTTCGACGTCCACCCCGGGCAAGTCGTTCCCGGCCCGTGGGTCAGCCGGATTCAATGTGATCAGCACCTCAGTACCCGTGGCCCGCGCCTCTCGTCTATCGGCCTCCTGGCGCACTCGAACGACGACGACGTCCAGTAGTCGGACTGCGCGCTCGTGGACTGCCAGCACCGGGAGGGACGTGAGGACTGATGCAAGCGATGTCATCTCGCAGGTGGTGATCGCCGTAGGGCGCGTCGCTTCAACGACTCACGATCAACGGGACCGACGGGGCATAGTAGAAAGGGCCGGTTTCACTCTCGGGATCCATGTACACAAGTACGGAATAGCGGCCCGGCGGCGTCGCTGACCCAATACCACCGTCACATCGCGCCGTCCCGAAGAGGACCGGGATCGTATAACTCTGGCCCAGCTCCAATGGCCGACCGTAGGCGGTTCCAACCGTGGGGATACTGAGCGTTCCGACCACTCGTCTGGTACCGGGTTTCACGACCTGCGCTACCAGCGGCTCCCCGGTGTCCATCGCGAACACACCCGAGCCGAGGTTGATCACGACGAGCGAAGCGCCACCGAAGTCTCCTGACCTCACCGTAGGCCGAGCGAGGATCAGGGTGAGAACCAATCCCGAATGAAGCGGTGTCGCGGCGGGCATCGACGAGCACACAGGGCTACGACCTGGCATTCCGCAGTAGTTCGTGAGGCCCACGCTGATGCTCACCTCGTTGCCAAACCTGCTGTGGATCTGCGCTGCCAGTGCCTCTTGTCCGGGCGGTAGTTCCAGGTCCACCGTCGATTCCCCGATCCCGACGACAAGCCCGTTCATCGGAGTGAGTTCGGCCCAGATCTGGTCGCGGATCGCCATGAGCTCAGACTCGCTATAGGTGCCAGGAGCCACTTCAGGTTGACAGGGTGCCGGTGCGAAATACAGCGGCTCGATGCTCGACGATCCTTCTGGCTGCGGCGCGGTCGGTGAGACCGCTGACTGGAAACCTGCGGGCGCGCCAGGAGATGTGGCGACACTCTCTGCGGCACTCCCGCCTGCCAGCACCAACAGACTCGCAACCGCAAGCCACGCGGTCGACCTGCCCGGAATCCCCACATTGCTATTCAATCACCGCCGCCGAAGAGATCGTCTTCAGCGAAACCGACCACCCTCCGGACCACCCTGTCAGAAGGACCCAAGTCGCCAGTCCCTCTTGGCACACGATCATGCGAGTCGGCTCGAGAACATGACCGATCCTGGAACGCCTGACACCCAAATGAATGGTCAAGGATCACAACGATTGTGACGATCCTTTCGGTGCGACATCGAGAGGGGGCAAGGACCGCGAAGGAGGAACGATGACGGCGGACATGGTGCCAATCTGGCTAGGGCCATTGCTGATTATCGACATAGTCATCTTCGTGGTGTCGGTGCTGGCGTGGCTACAAATCATCACGAAGGCCGGCTACTCGGGCTGGTGGCTTCTCGCCGGGTTGCTGCCCTTTGTGAACGCGATCCTCTTCCTTGTGTTCGCCTTCTCGAGGTGGCCGATCCAGCAACGGCTCGAGGCAGCCCAACGATCCACTTGGTACGGGTCGGGACCCGGTGGCCACTATCACTCGCCACCAGAAAGTCCCTACCCTCCTACGCCTCGTCCGGCCGGGTATTACCCGTCAGCGCCGTCAGGCCCACCTTCGCCACGGCTAACAGAGCAACCACTGCCTCCGCTCGACGAGTTCCTCAGTGGCATGACATAGACATCGCAGGCTGCGCTACTCCGGCCAGCCGCCTGTGGAACATCTCAGCGCACAACGCCATCGCGCATGTCCGTTGCCGTGCTTACGGCGCCCCAGCTGCGGTGGCCGAGGGCGGCTATTTCACCCAGATCCATGACAAGACCTTCTGGCATTCCCGCAGCCACTCGCCAGGCCCCGAGGTGCTCGTTGCCGCAAAACAAGTTGGCCTCTGGGCAGAAATCACTCTGAACGTTCTCACAGTTCTCTATGAGCGGCAGCCACCCTCGCAACGGCGAGTCGCTCGGGACCGATCCCTTCTCGACGTCGACTTCAATGGGGCCTTCGCAGTATCCACAGGTGGTGAAGACCGCCGCATCGACCTGCAGGGCCGCGGGGATCCCCACTGCGTCGAAGGCGCACCAGGTGAACAACGGAGCGCCGTCGAGCACGAGGCGGTGGCGGGTGGCTTCTTTAGTGAGACCCACGATACCGATGAGGCACCCATCGCCGTCGAGCTGTGCTCGACCAGTCCGAACGAAGTCGCCGACTACCTCATCAACAGTCACTCGCGAGAGGCCAGAGCTGCTCGTGAGGCCCGCAATCGTGAGATGCTCGCCAGCCCGCAGCGACTCGAATGCAGCGCGAGCCACTGACACTTCATCGGACCTGAGCCGTGAATCCCCCTGGGTCGCACCGAGCGGCAATGCGGGCTCTCCCGTCGACTCGTTACCCATCGTTTTGAGCGTAGGGGCTCAGAAAGGGTGGTTATATGTCAGCACCCTTCTCCAACGAGTACCGCAGGAACCCGTGTGGCCTCTAGAACCCTGGTCGATCAGCGGTGTCGGAGACCCGATTAGAGCTTCGGCAGGATCTCGTTCGCCAGCGCCTCGATGTTCGTGAGACTGACCGGACCGGTTATCAGCAGTCCCTTGTCACCCTTGAGGATCTGGAGTGTGTTCGATATTCCAGCAGCACTTGTCGAGAACGCCTGATCTCCAAAACCAGAAACGTCTGTCGGGTTCAAAGGAGCTGCGGCCGTCTTGGCGGCTGCATAATTGGCAGCCGTCATGTCCGAATTGAACTGAACAAGCACGTTGCCGGAGGCCGAAGTGAATCTGCACATCGTTTCGGTTGCTACGACCTGTGACAAGGGACCTGACACCGTCAAGCCAAGAGCAGCACTGACCTCTGACGCCGGCGCCAGGTCGCAGCTCAATGCCGAGGTGGCCGGCGCAGCGGTCGTGCTGGTCGTTTTCGACGAAGAGGAACTAGAGGTCGTGGCGGTCGAGGAACTGCTCGAACTCGAACAAGCCGCGAGTGCCAATGAGAGAAGGGCTGCAACAGCGATGCCCGCGAGGCCAAAACGGGTAGAACGCGCCAAACGTGTCTTATTCATGACGGAAGAATAGCTCCAATCAACAAGAAACATCTCGACTCAAACGCCTTCGCCAATAACGATGCGGGCGCCAGTCGTCTTGCGGCCGACAATTGCCGTGTGATCTGGCCAATCAATAGTCAGGTCAAGCACTAAACGTCAGCCCGGTTTTGCGAGATCCGAAGCCGCCAGTCGGACGACGCGGCCACCGGTTCGCCCAGCGTGCCTGCTTGCATGACTTCACCTGCCACTTGCAGATTGTTGGTGTCGGAGACTCTTCTACTTGGTGCCAAAGATGCGCTGCGCAAATAACGTGTCGAACACGCTCTGAATCTTCGCAACCTTGCCATCCCGGTAGGTCAAGATGTCCACGTCGTCACTCGACTCGCCGGCAGCAGTTATGCGGGTGAGGACCACGACGCGTTCCTCATCACCGAGGAAGTGCTCGGGCTCTGTGGTGAGCGACTTCTCCACCAGCTTCCCGTAAAAGGCACGGACCTCTTCCTTGCCGTGGTGGGTACCGCTCACCGTGCTGTTGCCGGGGACGACCCACTCGATGTCGTCGGCCATATTGTCCATCGCCGCCGCGACGTCGCCCCAAGAGAACGCCGCGTAAGCAGCTCTTGCCGACCTAAGGATCTGCTCTGCACTCTGCCCTGTACCCACAGTCTGCTACCCTTTCGAGCGCGCGCTCATGCTTCAACAGACACCATCGTGTCATAGCACACAGCATCCGCATGGGCTAGGACCAACCGTCGATCCATGGTCCCCTCACGATGACCGGTACTGACTTGGAAATAGGTTCGCTCTTGGCTTGCTGATGGTCACCGTGCCTTGGGCGGCACCAACCAGCCGGTCACCGTTGGTGGCGGCGATGCGTTCTCCTGCCAAGGGCCATTGGCAGCTCATCTAGCTGGTATGCAGCCATTTCGCCATACTGGTCTCGTGCAGCTACGAACGAGGAACGAGTCAGACCTCGACGCGTGCACCGAGCTGATTCGCCTCATCCATGAGCGCGACGGCTGGCCACCTCACTGGCCAGAAGATCTTCGCCGGTTCATTACCCCGCCCGAAGAACTGGCCGCCTGGGTGGCCGAGGATGGTGCCTCGCTAAGTGGGCACATTGCCCTACACTCGTCAGGCTCGGTAGCGATGATGGAGGCTGCTTGTCGGGCTACCGCGCTCCTGTCGAGTCAATTGGCAGTGATAGCCAGACTGTTCGTTGCTCCGAGTGCACGGCGAACCGGCGTAGGCCGGGCTCTCCTCGCCACGGCGGCCGCGGATGCCCACGACCGAAATTGTGTTCCTGTGCTCGAGGTCACTCCTGCATTGGAGTCTGCGGTCAACCTCTACGAATCATGTGGGTGGACCCGCGTTGACCAAGTCCAGGCCCGGTTCGGCGATGGATCCTCTCTTCCGGTTTACGTATATGTCGGCCCGTCACCTAGGCCGGATGGGACCACTTCGAGCTGAGGGTCTCGCTCACCATATCCGCCGCATACTTGTCAACAGCCACCGTGTGACCCCATGTCCGATTGGTTTGCTCAACTGGCAGGATTTCTGCCTAGCAGATCGGGCATCGCAAGGTTGATCTGCCTTCTCTGTTCTCCCATCAGCCAAAGACGGCTGCGGCGGGACCCAGTGGAGGTGGAATAGTGGCGGAAGAGAGTGGCGGGCTTCCAGGTCCACCGGGTAAGGACAAGAGTCCCGGCTGGTACCCCGTTGGGACGAATCCAAACGATCAGGGGTATTGGGACGGTCAGACCTGGACGGCGAGAAGGTGCTGGATCGGCGCTGGATGGGTCGAAGTTCCCATGAACCCGGGCGACCCATCGACGGTCGTGCTCGGCACCGGTGTGTCTGCGGTCGCCACAGCGACCCGAAGCCAGACCACGGCGCCAGCCACAGAAACTTGGGTATCGCGAGCGACCACGTCAATCCCAACCGGAGCGGGCTGGTCACTCGCGTTCTTACTGAGCGGCATTGTGATAATCGTCGGCTCCATCAACGTGTGGGTGACGTTGTCGGCGCGCTTCGCAAGAGTCTCTCTGAACACAAGCCTAGGCGGTACCGAGCATGGCGGATATGGTTGGATTTCCCTCATTTCAGGAATCGTCCTTGTCGTCGCCGGGCTCGGAATGCTCATCGGCAGCAATGACCTTCAGCGACTCCTCAATCCCCTCACTGCCACCGCAGGTGGGGCTAGTCTCGGGATCTCGATCTACTACATGGACCGCATCACGTCCATAGTTGGCAACTTCGGTACTCAGATTGGTTGGGGCGTGATCGTTGGCTCCTCTGCTCACGTCGTGCGATGGGATGACTCTGGTCAGCACGCGGACGCGACACCACGACACCCACAAGCCCACCCCGGTGGACGCGCCAAAGTTTGCCCCCGGCGCGTGCTTGCGTTATTCGCCCCTGGTTGGCCATGGCCATACGGCACTCTTCCTCAGCGTCGCACACGGAGGGATCGACTCCGCCTACGTGGCAGAGCCCAGGTCTGCCTCCTAGGGCGCCAGTTCTTGCCAGATAAGGCCGGACAGATCTTCGATGGTGCTGATCCCGTCAGCCTCGGTGGCATTGCCATTCGTAAGCACCGCTATCACGTAATCGCGGCCATCGCCGTCGACGTAGCCGATACTATTCACCTGCCATCCACCAGTGTCGAGAGGCAGCCATCCGTTCTTGAGGGCCACCGTCACACTCGGCGCGACGCCTGCGGATACTCCCCACGCCTGGCTGGGGTCGACATGGGTCATGAGGCCGAGCTCATAGCTGCGTGACGCGTCGGTCAAGAGGGTGTTGGCGAAAGCAACCTTCTTCAGGAGCTGCACTTGGTCCGTCGCGGTAGTGGTCGAGAGCCCCCAGTAACCGGCAGCGTCCGGAACAGTCTGGGTGAGCCCTGCCTCGGCATTGAATCTCGTTACAGCGGTCGCTCCTCCCTCTGAGTCCCAAAGGTCTTGTGCAGCGTCGTTGTCGCTCTCCTCGATCATTTCCTCGCTCAACTCCTGCTCTTCGGTAGTGAGGACGCTACCTTCCGCCTGGATCTGCGCCAAGAGCGTGGCCAGAATGTCCACTTTTATGATGCTCGCAGTGTCCTCGGTGACCCCTGGGCGGTAGATGGAGGTGTACCCGGTGCTGTCGTCGTAGACCGCGGCGGTGATGTCGTCTCTACAGCTGGCGAGATAGGTGGCCACCGACGGCACGACGAACAGGTTCGCTGATCGCGGCGCCACATGCTTACCAACAGCGGTTATCCCAGTCTTGCCGGACGGCGCTTTTCGCCGCTGGATCGCTTCAGATCGCGAGCGACTGCGTGGCACCGTAACGCTGGAAACAACTGCATAGCTCGTGACGGACAAAAGGACAGCGATACATATGGTTCGCGTCAGTCGCCGCCGACGCCGCCTGGACATGGAGCGTCGTCTCACGAGCGTCGGTCCTGCTGAGGCGTGTACTCCGACCGAAGAACGGCGAACGGACGATCGAAAGGGTCCAGGCTCTATGGCGCAATAGTAGCGACGTTCCGATATCGCTACTGGGCACCCGCCCTCAGCACCACGGCCCTCCAGTTCAACTTGCCCACATGCAGTAGCAAATCATGATTGGGGGAGGTGACCCGAGCAGTGTTCTCGGCGACAATGACTTTCCGGACACCGCCTAATGTCGGTACGTCAGTCGCCGACGACTATCCCCAGGGTACCGGTCGGGGGCACTCCCCGAATAGAAGTCGACGTCACCGAAAATTGTTGATACCAGGCGTGACGTGTATCCAAATTTCGCAGGCTAGAAATGCCGTGGTGCTCGGATGGGGGGCACGAGGTCCCCGGTAAACCATTCGAGATCCACGGCGCTGAACAATGCAGCCCGGCTCTCGTCACCAGGAAGCTCGACGACCTCGTAATCCTCCCGGCAGTTGCGCGTGGCCAACTTGCCGGTCACGAGGACGCTTGGCCGCCGGTTCGTTTCGAGTTGTGCAGACGGTGACGGAGCTGCCAGATGCGCAGTGAGGCCATGACCCCGGCAAGCAGCACACCGCCGACCGCAGCCAGGAGTAGAGCGACGCCGAGCGGCATGTTCCCACTCACGGTCAAAAAGGACACTTTCACTGACTTGGTGTTCTGGATGATGAACACTAGTAAGAGCACCAGCACCACAACACCGATGATTACGCCTACCCAAGTTCCTGAGAGTCGAGTGCGCCCAGTCGGATTCCGCGGAGCAGATTTCGGCAGATCAGGCCCGCCCGGCACGCCGACTGGCTGTGAAGTACGACCATCTGATGCTGAAGACTCATCACTCATGAGTGACCCGCCTTTTTTCGTCGTCTAACCAACGGGTCAAATCTAAGCCCGATCTTCTCGGTGAGACTGGAGCCACCGGCAGGGCGAGAGTGCGAGACATTCGCAGGGTCGATTAGGCGAGGGACGGCCCTTTCGCGGCATGGAGACCGAGCGGGACGTGCTCATCCAGCCGACAGATGGTCGCCCTGGTCCTGACCAATGATGACAACCCCAGCAATCCCGCTCAGGGTGACGCAGCGGGACACCCGACAGAGCCGGCTTCGATGCTGGCAATCGTCGAGGAAGGTCCCGTCTGATTGGGCTCGCTGCTGAGGTAGCCATCGATCATCCCATTGGCAGTAGTAACTGACCAGCTCCCTCCCTGCGCGAGCGATGTCTTGAACGCCGATCCGTAGATCTCTTGGGCTTTGTTGATGGTGTCACCGACGCGAAGACCCATCGCTGTCTCCATGTTCCCCATCGGGAGAGCTTCGCCAGTGGCAGCAAGCGTGCTGTAACCCACGAACCTATCGGTGTCGAAGTAGGCGGTGGCAGTAGCCCACTGCTCAGCAGCGTCGATGTTGCAGTTCCCGGCTTCGTTCGTGGGCCCACCACTCGGGCTGCCCAACACCTGATCGAGGTCGGCAATGGCGGAGGCTTCGCTCTCGCCGAAGCGCGCGCCTGCGATTCCGTCACCGGCGAGCAACACCGGGTTACCAGGCGGTACGGAGGTCGCGACAGTTGTCGAACCGTTCGGTGGCAAAGTCGAGGCGACTGTCGTGGACGAGAGTCGTGGCGAGGAGGAAGCGCCTGTCGAGGTGCTTTGCCCCGACGAGCAGCCGCAGACGGTGGCCCCGAGGGCTAGGACGGCAGCCGTGAGCGCCACTTGCTTCACCTACACTCCCAACTCCTAGGAAGGCTTCCTGCCGACATCACTACCACTACAGACGTTTGAGAGGGTTGTCAGGTTGACAAGGTTCGTGACCACCTCGGCGATTTCACCAGGATGCCGGTTCACGCCAGATCGAGGTCGGAGCCTCGCCTCTCGTCACCCAACCGGCGTCGTGCTCACAACGGGCCATCTCGACCGCCCGGTGTAACCGGCTGGTCCGAGCTGGAAGTGATGCCGATACCGGTCTTGACGATTGCAGACGCTGGCCGTCGGAAATCGCTGGTGTCGGAGAGGGTTGTGCCGGAGAGGGTTGTGCCGGAGAGGGTTGTGCCGGAGAGTCTCTTGTCACCCTTCTACCTACTTGGTGCCAAAGATCCGCTGCGCAAATGACGTGTCAAACACGCTCTGAACCTTCACAGTCTTGCCACCGTGGTAGGTCAAGATGTCCACCCGGTCAGTTGACTCGCCGGCAACAGTCGCGCGGACGAGCACCATGACCCGTTCCTCATCACCGAGGAAGAGCTCGGCCACTTGGGTATACGACTCTTCTGCTAGTTTCATAAAAAAGGCGCCCAGCTCTTCCTTACCATGGTAGGTACCGCTCACCGCGCTGTTACCGGGGACGACCCACTCGATATCGTCGACCATATTGGCCATCGCCGCCGCGGGGTCACCCCAAGAGAACGCTGCATAAGCAGCTTTCGCCGACAAAATATTCTGCTCTGCACTCTGCTCTGCAGCCACGGTGTGTCCTCCTTCTAGCGCGCACCACACTCTAGAGGCGTCGTAGGGTCGTAGCAGGAACTTTCCACATGACGAGGATCGACGGTCTTTGCATGGTCCCGGTCATGATGACCGTGCTGCTGACCTCCACCGACAAGTGCCTTTCTGGTCTGGCTCGGCCGTCGACTCCCAGGGTTCTACTCGCCAATCGCAGATTGTTGATGTCGGAGAGGGGTTTACAACCATAAGCACACGCGCCGTCTGGCGCACCGAGTGGGCCGCGTGACGGCAGATGCGAGCAGTCAGGCGTTCCCCTTGGGGCAGGTCAGAAGGCCCTCCGCCCCCCACCAAACTCACCCCGGCTCCTGTAGTCGCCGCCCGCCCGTCTGCGGTGCCTCAGAGCCTCGTCAGCCAGCTCCGTACCCAGGTGCGCCAGGCGACGAAGGCCCCGGCTACTACGAGTGGGCCGGGACCGAGCCTCAGCCCAGGTGGGACCTTCGACAAGGAGGTCTCAACACGGGTAGTCCAGTTCATGGGCCAGCGCCGAGGGTTAAATCTCAGGGGATGGCCATAGTCGGGCTGGAGGCGTACAACAGATCTTAGGGAGGCGTGATGGCGATCTCCGAAGAGCACCTTCGGCGTGCCGTGAACGATGTGCTGGAGCCTGCGTGATTACGGGAGCGTCGGCGGGCAGCTCGCAGACTGTTCTCCTCAACCTTGGGTCGAGTGGCCCTTGCCCTCCTGGCACTGTGGGCTCTCGCTCTCGTGGTGTACCTGCTCACCGGTGTGAGTAAAGGAGCAAGATGAGAACCAAGTTGATATTCAGTGGCTTCCTCATGTTCATGAGTCTGAGTCTGGCGAGCCCTGCATTTGCTGGCTCGACTTGCTATACGGGTTGCACACCACCTCCGATTCAGCAGGTTCAGTCATCAATACCAGTAGCGCCAGCATCACGCGCAACCTCTTCCACACCGCTCCCCTTCACAGGCGCTGACGTGATTGAGCTACTCGTCGTAGCGGTGATTGCCTTAGGAGCCGGTGGCACGTTGCTGGCATTTAGGCGACGCCGATCTGCTCAGCCTCGACCGCGGGCATGAAGATGTGACCGAAGTGGGTCAAAGGGTGGTGATCATCTAACCCTACAAGTCAAGGGCGTGCTTATCTACTGGTGGACATGGAGGCGTAGATATGGGACCAGTCATCAGGGTGCCCGACGACGTGGCGCAAAGGCTTGAAGAGGAGACCGACCTCGTTGAAGCCGTGATTGACGTACCAAACGCAGTAGATGAACTCGACGTGCAGTTGGGGGCCACACCTGGGGTCTTCCTACTCCTCACAGAGACGCCGAAGGACGGATTTGGGCATCTAGTGAGCTTGATCGCGATGTCCGATTACGCGAAGAGTGCTCCAGAGCCGTTCGAGCTGACAGTGAGCGACAAGGACAGCATTACACACGCGTTTCCCGGCACTGCCGTGAATGAACAGTCAATCCGTGATCATCTGAAGCTCGCCTACTTCGGAGAGCGCGGAGATCGTCGACCGCTGATTCCGTAAGTACCGGATTTGGTTGCCAACCTTTTGGTCGTCTTCGGGCAACCTGGAACGCCCGTCGATGTGAACCTTCACCCCATGGTGGCGTCCGGTCCCTGGTGTAAACGCGCGACGGGCGTAGGTTCCTTCAAGAGAAAGCAACTCACGAAGGAGGACCTACACCCGTGGCACCACGAGTATCACCCACCGAGCGCATCCGTGCA
>Ga0181533_1001079_pt1 | contig 35837 bp, 31 predicted proteins | sample PEATcosm2014_Bin_45_FD_119772 | JGI IMG/M metagenome (GOLD analysis project Ga0181533, IMG submission 119772) | Peatland microbial communities from MTU Mesocosm Facility, Houghton, MI, USA - PEATcosm2014_Bin11_60_metaG | ecosystem: Environmental > Terrestrial > Soil > Wetlands > Peat | place...
CGTGAACGGTGCGACGGAAGATCAAGGGACCGAGGACGTTTCCCTCGAGCTGTCCGTACGCGATGAAATAGATCACACAGGACAAGGCGTGCCAACCGCCGCAGGTGATGAGCGTCAGCAACGGAGCCAAACGGAAGCAACGGTGGCAGCGCTGACGACGAGGACCGTAGCGGCAGCTTCTGACCTGAGGGCGTCTGCTCAGCCGGATCGTGGCACGTGCGACGGAATCACTGTGTGGAGCCGCACGCGTCGAAGGAGGCCATTGGGGATGGATGACGCTTGCCAGCTTGGATCTGCAGGTCTGAACGGGCAGGCTGAGCTGTCTGACAGCCGCGAGAACATTTGGTGACAGTCGTGTGCCAGGCGTGGCCGCCGCCGGAAACGCTAGCGAGCCGTCTTGAGAGGTTTCTTGCGTGACAGGCGCAAGCCCTGCCACTATTCTCGGAACATCAGGTTGTCAGAGCCGACGGATGACCAATCGCAAACTCTTCGTTCTCGACACCAACGTTCCCCTCCACGACAGCAAGTGTATCTACCACTTCGAGGAGAATGACATCGTCATTCCCATCACGGTCATTGAGGAGCTGGATAACTTCAAGAAGGGAAACGAGTCGCTCAACTACCACGCACGCGAGTTCTTGCGCGCCATCGATGCCCTGTCTTCCGAACCGCTGTTCGCCACCGGCGTGAGAATAGGCGAGGGCTTGGGGCGCTTGCTGGTGAAGGTGGGCCAGGAGTTTCATCCAGACCTGAAGCTGAGTTTCGACACCCGCAGCGCGGATCACGAGATTCTCAACATCGCCTACCAGTTGGCGCGCAAACAGCCCAGGCGTCAGGTCATCCTGGTCAGCAAGGACGTGAATCTGCGCATGAAGGCCAAGGCCATCGGCCTCACCGCGCAGGACTACCGCAGTGACCACGTCAAGGACATCTCCACCCTGTACCACGGCGTGCGCCTGCACGAGCACATCAGCGAGCAGATAATTGACCGCCTCTACGCCCCACCGCATGCTGTGGCTATGGGCGATCTGTCGCTGGAGCCCGCGCCCTTGCCCAACGAGGGTTTGATCCTGCGCAACGGACGCAAGTCCGCCCTGGCGACATTCGACAGTGAGCGGAAGCAGATCAGGCATGTCAACAAGGTCGGGGCCTACGGCATTATACCCCGCAATGCCGAGCAGGCATTTGCCCTCAATGCTCTTCTCAATCCCGATGTCAATCTGGTCACGATCTCGGGGAAGGCTGGCACGGGCAAGACGCTGTTGGCCCTGGCCGCCGCGCTGGAATGTCGCAAGAACTACCGGCAGGTCTTCATGGCGCGGCCGGTGGTGCCACTTTCCAACAAGGACATCGGCTATTTGCCGGGCGACATCCAGTCCAAACTGGACCCGTACATGCAGCCATTGTTCGACAATCTTGGGGTTATCCGCAACCAATTCGGCGACAGCGATCCCAAGCATCGGCGAATTGGCGAGCTGCTCGACGAGAAGAAGCTGGTCATCGCGCCGTTGGCCTATATTCGAGGCCGCAGCTTGGTCGGGATCTATTTCATTGTCGACGAGGCGCAGAATCTGACCCCGCACGAGGTGAAGACCATCATCACCCGCGCGGGCGAGGGCACCAAGGTGGTGTTCACCGGCGACATCTTCCAAATCGATCATCCCTATTTGAACACGCATTCCAATGGCCTCAGCTATCTCATCGATCGTATGAAGGGCCAGAGCATCTACGCCCACGTGAATCTGACCAAGGGCGAGCGCTCGGCTCTGGCTGAGCTGGCCAGCAATTTGCTGTAAACTCCATCGACCGGCTGGCGGCGCTTGGTTGGAGGAAGTGTGCGAGCAGGACTTCATGGACTGCTCGTATGGCTTCCGCCCGGGACGATCCGGCCCACCCCCGTTAGCTCGCGGTGGGAACTGTGAAGCTGAACCGGGCGCCCTGGCCCGGGGTACTCTCGACCTGCACAGTTCCGCCCATGGCTTCCACCAGGTGCTTGACGATGGACAGGCCCAGCCCGGTCCCGCCCATGGCGCGCGAGCGACCCGGATCGCAGCGATAGAAGCGCTCGAACAGCCGCGGCAGGTGACGGGCTTCGATGCCGGGGCCATCGTCACTGACGGCCACGCGAAGTTTCCCGCCCAGGTCCTCGGCCGCCACCACGATGGCCGCGCCTTCGGGGCAGTATTTGATGGCGTTGTCGATCAGGTTGGACAGGACGCGCTCCAGCGCGGTGGCGTCGCCACGCACGGCGGGCAAAGCGGGCGGCAGCGCCGCGCTCATCTGCATCCGCTTGCCCGTGGCTCGCTCCTCATGGAACTCCAAGGTTCTGGCCACCACGCCGGCAAGATCGAGCGTGTCGCTCGCCAGGCGAAATTCTTTGGATTCGATCCGCGACAGGTCCAAAAGATCCTGGACCAGATCTCCCAGCCGGCGGGCATTGCGCTCGATGATCTCGACAAAAGATCCGGCCGCTGCCGGGTCGGTCCGGGCCGCCGTGCGCAGGGTCTCGGCCGCCGACATCACCGCCGCGATGGGCGTGCGCAGCTCGTGCGACACGTTGGCCACGAAGTCCTTGCGCACGGTCTCCAGGCGCCGCACCTCGGTCACGTCGAAAAGCACCACCAGCACGGCGCGGGGCTCGCCCGACAGGCGCGTGGCATGGACCAGCAGATGCCGCGGCCTCAGACCGGCCACCTCGATTTCGCCGGTGACTGGCTCCTGGCCCGCAATCGCCGCGTCCACCAGGATTTGCAGCTCGGCATTGCGTACTACCTCGATGGCAGGGCGCCCCACCGCGCCGGTGTCGAGCAGCAGCATCTCGCGCAGCGATCCGTTGAAGCGCAGGATGCGCCGCTCGCTGTCGAGCACCAGCACGCCCTCGCGCATGGCCTCGAGAATCCGGCCCAACAAATCGCGGTCGTCCCGCAGTTCGTGCAACGAGCGCGACAGGTTCTCGGCCAGATGATCGAGCGCGCGGCCGAGATCTCCTATCTCGTCGCGGGTGTCGAGGCGGCTGCGCAGATCGAGCTCGCCCGCAGACATGCGGCGGGCAGTCACGGTTACGTGGCGCAGAGCGCGCGACAGCAGCACGACCGCGCCGCTGGCCATCAGCACGGCCGCCAGCAGCGCCACCAGCCCGCCCGCGATGAGTGTGGCGCGCAGCCGCGCCACCGCGTGGTCGACCTCGGCCAGGGGTACGCTCAGGCGCGCCACCATGTTCCCGGTGCCGGGGATAGGCGTGGCCGAATACAGCAGACGCTGCCGGAGGGTAGCCGAGAAGCGAACCTGGTCGGTGCTTTGACCTGACAGGGCCGCTCTGACTTCCGGCCGGCTGCCGTGATTCTCGACGCGATTGAGCGCTTCCCCCGACAGTTCCGAGTCGCCCTTCACCACGCCCTGTCCGTCGATGAAGGTCACGCGCGCGTGCGCCAGCGGACCCAGGCGATCGGCCAGAGCGTCCCAGGCGGCGTTGCTGGTGTCGCCCGTCGCGGCCAGCACCCGCGCCTGCTCGGTCACCAAGGCCAGGCGAGCCGACAGGTCGGCGCGAATGCGCGTCAGCAGATCGCCCTCGATGGCGGGGCGCAGATACAGCTCGCCGGCGGCCAGCGACACCACGATGAGAACCAGCGATACCGCGAAGAGCTTGGCCCGAATCCCGAGCTTCACGATCCGGCCTCTGGCTCCGCCGCGAACCGGTAGCCGACCCCGCGCACGGTCTCGACGTAGTCGCCGGCTGCGCCCAGCTTCTCGCGCAGACGCTTGACATGGGTGTCCACCGTGCGCGTGTTGTTCTCCGGATCGGCATCCCAGACGTCGCCGAGCAACGTCCCGCGCGACTGCACGCGGCCGCGCCGCTGATACAGGGTCCACAGCAGCCTCATCTCTAGAGCCGTGAGCGACACCTCGCGGTCGTCCACCCAGGTGCGGTGCGCGGTGTAGTCGATGCGCAGCCGGCCGAAGACCACGGGCTCGGTCGACTCCGACTCGTCTGCCGTGGACGCCCGGCGCAGCACCGCCTGCACGCGCAGCAGAACCTCGCGCACGCTGAAGGGCTTGGTCACGTAGTCGTCCGCGCCCAGTTCCAGGCCCACGATGCGATCGATCTCGCTGCCCTTCGCGGTCAGCATGATCACGGCAACGTGGCGGAGCCGGGCGTCGGCCTTCATCGTGCGGCACACGTCCAGACCCGCGATGTCAGGCAACATCAGATCAAGAACCACCAAATCCGGCGGCCGCTCGCGCGCGAGCGCCAGCCCGTCATTCCCCCGCTCCACACCCGTCACATCATGACCGGCCTGCCGCAGGTTGTATTCGAGGATCTGCCTGATGTCCGCTTCGTCCTCTATGACCAGTATGCGCGCCATGCCGGGATTGCCGCCTTATCTAGCACACGGACGCCGCGTCCGGCGCTTGGCAGCACGTCGATCTAACGCTTCTCGTAATTGTCACATTATCGTCACATAACTGTAACGCTGCCGACGCCCAAAGCTGGCTCACTGGCGCACGCAGCACGTACAGGATGATCGGGAATGTCCTCGCCCACAGCCGGGCTGAATGTCCTGACTGCTTGCTGCGAGAGCCGGCCGGTCAGACCAGCATCCGCCGATCCGCGTTTGGGGCCACCTCGCTGTTCACGCGCTGCCAACCGTTGTTCGACGGCAGGGAGAGCTGGCAATCGGCTGGTGCGCGAACAGGCTCGCAAATATGGGATCCGGTCTGCCGCAAGTCGCCCCGATGCTTTCGACTGGCACCAGCGCAAGCTGCGTGGAATCCGCCTCGTCTGGGGGAGCATCACCGATGTTCCAATCGCTGCTCCGGCGCTCCGTCCACGGGTCGTCTCCGTCGCGAGACACGATCACGCAGGTTTCATTTAGGATTCTCATGCCTGATCCGTACTCCGATTGCGAAGAATCGTCGGCGCCATCTCGGTAACATTTGCGTGGCGCGTCTGTGACACGGACTGGAGGCCCGTGCGGCGCGCTCAATCACCGAACACCGCCCTGCGCTTGGGTCAGCATGCCTTTTGCGCAAGAGTTTTCCATCACGTCACCTGTTCGTTACCGGGGCTCGTCAGACTATGGCCCATGAGATCGGAACTCGGCTTGGCCGTTGGCTGGGTTGATGGCGCACATGTCCCGACCCGCCGTCCTGTCGCTCGCCCGTTTCCAGCCGGCCGAAGTGACGACACGCCAAGTGTGCGCAGAGGAGGTCAGCAACCGTGACGGACCGGGTGTACCTCAACCACGAATGCATCGGCGACCATGTCACCTACCTGGGTGAGCTGGTCGTGTCGATGGTGCGCGGGGAGGATATCTGCCACGGGGCCCAATCAGGAGGTTCTATGCGTGCTGTTCCCAACTACGAAAGAAACTGAACACACGCGTGGTGTGGCGCCGCCACCTCGGACGGGCCAAGGCGCAACCATGCAGCCTGCCAGTGACCCGCGCGCGTCTGGCGCACAGCCTGCGCACCGGCAAAAGAGCCGGGTCCTGCTGGTGGAGGACGAGGCGGATCTGGTCAGCAGCCTTTCCTACAGTTTGCAGGCCGCAGGCTACCAGGTGTCCAGTGCACTCGACGGCGCGACCGCGCTCCGCCTGGCGACGGCCCAGCCGCCCGACATCGTCCTGCTGGACCTCATGCTGCCGGACATATCGGGACTGGAGGTGTGCCGGCGGATTCGCGCCAGCGGCCACACGCCGCAGCCGATCGTGATCATGGTCACCGCACGCGGTGAGGAGGTCGACCGCGTGGTGGGCTTCGAGGTAGGCGCCGACGACTATCTGGTCAAACCGTTCAGCGTGCGCGAGCTGCTCCTGCGCATGGAGGCGCGACAGCGCGCCCAGAGCGCGCCGGACGAGCACACGCCCGCGGCCGGCAGCGCACCGAACCAGGGCCGCATCACCGTCGGAAGCCTTGAGGTCGACCCCGACTCGCACCAAGTCTTCGTCGGTGGCAATGAGATCCATGTGAGCGCACTTGAGATGCGTCTTCTTCTCCATCTGCTGGAAGTGCCGGGCAAGGTTCGCTACCGCCGACAACTGCTCACCGAGGTGTGGGGCTACCACCCGGAAGTCTCCAGCCGCACTCTGGACACCCACGTAAAACGCCTGCGCCACAAACTGGCAGACGCCGCTGCGTACATCCATACAGTTCGCGGGGTGGGCTATCGCATCGTCGCACAGCCTGCGACCTCCGAGCCGTGCGGGCGACATCCGGAACGCAACAAGGGGTGACAGATTACACGGGGTTGCTACCGCTTCAGCGGAACGAAGTTGCGCGCCACGATCTGCTGGCCCTCGCGGGACAGCATGAAGTCGATGAACTTCTTCACGTCGCCTTTGGGCAGGCCCATGGTCCCCAGCACCAGCGGACGCGACAGGAGGTATAGGCGCGATCGAATGTTCCGCTCCGTCGGCTCGACTCCGTCAATCAGGATGGGCTTGACCTTCTTGCGCAAATCCGGGCTGACCGATGCCAGCAGTCCCTGGCTGACCGTGCAGATTCCCCTGGCGTCATAGGCCACCTCCACGATCTGGTCCAGCGGCTGATCGAACTCCTTCAATCCCTTAACATAGGGCTCATCGTCCAGGGCCAGCTCGCGAAAAACCTGCACGGTTGCGTGGCCTAGCATTTCGGTGTTCGGGTAGATTGGTGCGTCCGGGCCCCCGACATCCTTCCAGCGGGTGATCTTCCCGGTGAAGATCCCCTTGAGCTGTTCCTTCGACAAACTCTTCACCGGGTTGTCGGCATGTACGAAGACCGCGATGGCATCGTAGCCGATGACGTGGCCGACGACCTTGGCCGCCTTCTCCTCGCTGGTCAGGGCGCGCGACGCACCGGCCACGGTTGCCTTGCCCTCGATCAGCGCTTTGACGCCCTTGCTCGATCCGATGGTCTCGACCGAGGCGAACTTGAGGCCGGTCCTGGCCTCGAAGACCTTGACCGCGCCCGCTTGCATAATGCCCACTCCGATGGTCGAAGATCCGCTGTACGAAAGTGTGTCCTCGATCCCGCCCGCCGGTGCGGCGACCACCAACAGAGCCATCGCGATGCTGGCAGAGAGTCTTTGCATGTCTTCGCTCCCGAAGGGCGCACTGTCACATGGTCTGCGCGACAGTCGTGTGACAATTGTGCATAGATTTTTCTTCAGCAGCGACCATCTCCACCCAGTGCCACGCGCACAGCCGCTCACGTCTGCCAGTGATTCTCGAGCCCGTGCAAAAGTGACAAGATCGTTCTCTTTGTCACACAATTGTCGTTTTTCCGGTCTGGTGGCGCCTGCCGGTCCTCGAATACAATGCTACAGCCTTCCCGCGTTCGCTCGCGCCCCGAAGACACTATTGATCGTCAGAACGGTCGGCCGCCGACCGTGAGCGATGTCCGATGGCAAACGATCGCCTCTTTCCGCACAAGCCGAAGAAACGGATCTCTGATTTGGATCAAGGTCATGGACCAGGATCGACAGCAGTTCAGTGTCCGCGAGGACTTCGCCCCAGTTGATGGCGAAGTTGCGTCCGGACCGCCGAAAACGCTGGCAACGATCGATCCGGCTCCTCCCACCGCTGCGCCGCGACCGGTCAGTCGCGAGCGCCTGATCAACAAGCTCAACTACCTCAACTTCCAAAATAAAATTGTCCTGCTCGCCTTCGAGCATGCGAGGTACGGGCACACGCTGCGCGTGGAGGCCAGGCCGCACCCGTGCCGGGAGAACCGCCTGCGATGCACATGGGTCGACCCGCGCGCCGCCCGCACCATCTCCAGGTACTACGTCTTCTCCGCCCTGTTAATCCCGGACGAGCAGAAGCTGCTGCAGGGTATTGGTCGGGTGACATCGATGGACGAGGAGGGGATCGTTATCGAGCTTCCCGAGGTATGCACCGAGGTCCACGCCCGAAGGGTCGTGCGGTACCCCTGTAAAGGCATTCAGGTTCAGCTTTTCAAAGACGGTTCCCGTTTCGAGGGCACGCTCATCGATTTCACCCCGATCTCGTTCCGCGTGCGCGTTCGCACCTCGCCGCCACAAACCTTTGGCTGGCTCACCGCTGGCGCTCCGGTGATGGTCGTTCTGTCGAATGACCGGGAGATTCTCTTTTCGGGCGACTGCAGGATCGTCAGCAAGACCGGCGGACGGATCTCCCGGGAGTACGTGCTCGAGCCGACCCAGGACCGCATCCAGCGGTTCGAACGCCAGCAGCACCGCAGCGTTCGCCAGGAATTCGTGCCCACGCCGACCGTCGCATTCGAGCACCCGCTCACCGGCAGGCTGATATCGCTCAAGGTGCTGGACCTTTCCGCCTCTGGCCTGGCGGTGGAGGAGAACGCGCGCAACGCCGTTCTCATGCCGGGACTGATGATCCCCCGGCTCGATCTCTGCCTTGCCAGCAGCTTCAGGTTCTCTTGTCGAGCGCAGGTGGTCCACCGCCAAGTACTGGATCCCGAGTCCGAAAACTCCTGCCTCAGGTGCGGGCTGGCACTGCTCGACATGGATGTCGCGGACCATGTGCAGCTGGTGGCGCTCCTGCACCATGCCGACAACCGTCAATCCTACGTCTGCAACCAGGTCGACATGGACGATCTGTGGAGCTTCTTCTTCGAGACGGGTTTCATCTATCCGCAGAAGTACGGGTTCATCCAGAAGAACCGGGAACAGATCAAGCAGACCTACGAGAAGCTCTATACTCGTAGCCCCAGCATCGCCCGCCACTTCATCTATCAGGACCGGGGCAAGATCCTCGGTCACATGGCCATGCTGCGTTTCTACGACAGCACATGGCTGATCCACCACCATGCGGCGCGCAGCAACAGCTCGTTCAGGGCCGGCCTGAACGTGCTCGAACAAATCACTCGGTTCGTCAATGAATCGTGTCGTTTTTCGTTCATGCACATGGAGTACTTGATTTGCTTCTATCGGCCGGAAAACCGTTTTCCCCGGAGCGTTTTCGGCGGTCTATGCCGCGGCATCGATGATCCGCGGATATGCTCCGAGGCGACCTTCGCCTATCTCCATTGGCAGTGCGACCACGATGTCAAAGGCAGACCGGGCGAGTATTCCTTGAGCCCAGTAGACGACGACGATCTGATCGAGCTGTCTAGCTTCTACCAGCACGAATCGGGTGGGTTGATGATCGGCGCGCTCGACCTCGAACCGGGCGATGTGGAGCACAGCGATTTGAGCGAGGAGTTCCGCAAGTTGGAACTGAAACGAGAACGCCAGCTCTTCGCGATCAAGGCGGATGACCGCCTACAGGCCATGGCCATGGTCAATCTCGCCGATATTGGACTGAACCTTTCCGATTTGACCAACTCGATTACCCTATTTGTGCTGGATCAACGCGAGCTCACCAATGAGACTATATACGATGCCCTATCTGTTTTGATGAAACGCTTTGGTCAGCAAGAGATTCCTGTCCTGATCTATCCCGAAGCTGCTGCGAAGAGCTTGAAGATACCGGTCGAGAAACACTACGTGATGTGGTCTCTGATGCCTCACTATCCGGATAGCTTCTATCGCTCTATGAATGTGATTCTTCGAGCGGGCCCGAGGAACGGGGGCACCAATGACAAGCGACGGTCGCCGCCTGTATAACAGTCGAATTATCGACAACTATATACGGTTGATCGATAGGAAGTATCCACAGGTTCGCGTGTCGACTCTGCTCGAGTATGCCGGCATGACCGCCCACGAGGTGGCTGACGAAGGGCACTGGTTCACCCAGAACCAGATTGATCGGTTCCACGAGAAGCTATCCTTTCTGACGAGCAACGCCTCGATAGCGCGCGAGGCCGGTCGCTATGCCGCTTCTCCGGATGCCATGGGAGCCATGAAGCTCCTCATTCTCGGAGCCGTCGGGCCTGGTAGGGCCTACGAGCTGATCGGAAGAGGCGCGAGCCGATTGACCCGTTCCTCAACTTTTGCATCGCGGAGCCTGAGCTCGAACCGGGTCGAAGTCACCACCACCTTTGAAGAGAACGTGGAGGAGAAGCCCTATCAATGCGAGAATCGCATGGGTTTTCTCGAAGCCGTTTCCCTCCTGTTCGCTCGTGGCACGCCGGAGGTCGAGCACCCGGAGTGCATCTTCCGAGGCGGACGAACCTGCCGGTACGTCATCTCCTGGCGCGCGTCCAGAGCAGACCGGTTTAGGCGAGTGCGCAACTATGCGGCCGCATTCCTCCTCCCGCTGGTTGTCTTGTCGGTCGTGCATGCTCCCCTTTCCGGCAGTACCCAGGTGTTGCCGGGCGCGCTCGCGATCCTGGCGCTCCTCACCGCGCTCTGCCTTTGGCTCGACAAGAAGGACATGGTCGCGAGCCTGCGCAGCCTGTTCGACTCGACCCATCAACTGATCAGCCAGATCGAGATGAACCACAACAACGCGGTCTTGACCAGCGAGATCGGCCATTCCATCAGCAGACGATCCGGATCGGTGGATGTCCTTTCCAACGTGGTGAAAGCCTGCAAGAAGTGGCTCGACTACGATCGCTGCATGATCCTGCTGGCGGACACCGGGGGAAAGCGCCTGGTCTTCGGAGCTGGATATGGTCACGACGAAAGAGCGAGCAAGCTCTTGCGGCACACCGCCTTTCACCTGGACAAACCGGGATCGCGGGGCGTTTTCGTGCTCTGTTTCAAGCAGCAGAAGTCGTTTCTGGTGAGCAACATGGAGGAGATCGAAAAAGATCTCTCTCAAGAGCATGTCCTATGCCCAGGAGCTGGGCGCGGAGTCCTTCATCTGTTGCCCCATCGTGAGCAATGGGGAATCTATCGGCGTTCTGGTGGTGGACAACGTCAAGACCAAGCGGCCCCTGGTCGAGACGGATCGCAGCCTGCTCATCGGAGTGGCCTCCGTGGTCGGCATCAGTTTGCGCAACGAGGAACTTCTGAAATCCAAGGACCGTCAGTTCCGCTCCATCCTGCAAGGGCTGGCCGCCAGCATCGACGCGCGCGATCCGTTGACCCGAGGCCACTCGGAGAAGGTCACGGAGTACGCGCAGGGAATCTGCGACGAGCTCGGGTTTTCGCCAGAGGAGCGCGAGGTGATCTCCACAGCCGCGCTCTTGCACGACTACGGCAAGCTCGCGGTGCCGGACGCCATCCTGCGCAAGCCCGGACGGCTGAACCCACGGGAGCGGGAGCTGGTGAAGATTCACGCGGAGCAGACCGAGAGGATCCTTCGCCAGATCAGCTTCGAGGGCATCTACCGGCAGGTCCCGGCCATCGCCGGTGCGCACCACGAGAAGATAGACGGCAGCGGCTACCCGCGGGGGCTCAAGGGAGAAGAGATACCGCTGGGAGCGCGGATCATAGCGGTGGCCGACTTCTTCGAGGCCATCACCGCCAAGCGCCACTACCACGAGCCCATGCGCAGAGAAGAGGCCATCGCGTTTCTGAAGCGCGAGGCGGGCAAGGGCTTCGAGGCCCGCCTAGTGGACGCCTTCCTGCGCTACTACGAGCGAGCCCATCCCGCGCAGCTCGAGCTCAAGACGCCGGTGTCAGAGCATCCGTCCGAGGAGACTCCGGTACCGAAGACGCCGATCGCGCTGCGGATCGCCTAGCCCCCAGCGCTGGGTTTCTTTCCCTTGCACATGATGAGGGGCGTGTAGATGAACCGCCTCGGGTTCTCGAGGTAGGCGACCAATTCGCGGTGGAACTCCTCATATCCGCCCGGGTAGTCGTCCGCGAAAAGCCCCGGAGCATTTCGCGTCGCCTCGGCCTTGGACAGCCAGTTGAAGCGGTCGATCTCGGACAGCTCTCCGTATATCAGGTGATGGGCCGACATCCGCACCTCAATGTCGACGCATCCCAGGTCGTAGAGGTAGGCGTAGAGCTTTCTGCCTACAAAGGGATCGAAATCGTATTGCCTCTGCGTGGCGAGCACCATGTTCCGCATGGTTTTTTCCAGACGATCGGACCCGCCGAAGTGCCCCAGACAGTTGTGATCGAGATCGAGCAGACAGAGGGTACCGCCCGGATTCAGGAGATGATAAGCGTTCTTGGCTATCCCGTAGGACAGTTGCCCGTAGTACTCGAGCAAAAAGCGAATCCACACAAGATCGAACCGACCTAGATCAGAGAGCGATCCACGAGCGTCTCTGAGGACGTAGAAAATACCGTTCTCAGAGTAGTGCTCCACCGCGTAGTCGATTCGCGGTTGGGAATGGTCGATCCCCACCACCTCGCCTCCGGGCTGGACGAGGCGGTGCAAAATATGGGTCGTCCTTCCGGCGCCGCAGCCCAGGTCGACCACCCGCATACCCGGAACAACGCCGGCCCAGCGGGCTTGCTCCTCGACCGCGCCGGGGTCGGTCTTGATGTCCAGCCGGAGGGACTCCTCCTCGCTCTCCATGAAATAGGTGGGACCGCTCATCGCCGGATCAGTTCCTGAAGCATGTAAGGAGGATAAGCGCCCGGGGCTAGGCGAGTCCATGGGGTTAGTTCCGATCCGAGAACCCCTTGTCCATCGCTGGGGAGCTATCCGACGCGTAGACGCAGGGCTCTTCTCACTCACGTTGGCACAGGGTGGCCAACCGAAGAAGCCATCGCCCTTCGTAAGACTTCGTCGGTGGCATGCCCCTCGCGGGAGCAGCAACCAGCGCGAGGGGACACACCTCCGAGAACTTTCCGCTACCATCCCGTGAACGGCGGTCGCCCGGTGGCGCCCGCGATGTTCTCCATTTGTCACAAATGGAGAACATGACGGGGCGTATGATGAATCACTTTGGATGGTCTGGATTGCACCCCCGAAGAACGCCTAGTCGAGGGGCGAAACGACTGCCGGGAAGACACCGTTCGCACCATAATCGACCGGCGGCAGATCACGCCGCATTTTCAGCCCATCGTCGACCTGCACCACGGCACGGTGCTGGGCTGGGAAGTCTTGTCGCGCGGCCCGGCGTCTTTTCCTTCGGCGGCCGAGATCTTCGGCGAAGCGAGGACGCTCGGGTTGCTGTCACGGCTTGAGAGTGTTTGTCGTAACATCGCGTTGCGTACGATTTCACGATTCCCATCGTCGCTGCGATCACGTCGGTTCTTCATCAACATCAGCCCGAGTGCGATCGGTGACCCGCGCCTGACCAATGGACACATGCAAGCCGAGTTCGCGAACTTGGGGCTCGATCAGCGAAACTTCGTCGTTGAAATCACCGAGCGGGCGTCTGGCGAGGACTACGATGCCTTCGAGCGGCAGATTCGCTACTACCTGGAACAGGGGTTCAAGATCGCGCTCGACAACCTGGGCGCCGGCCACTCGGGCCTGGTCACTCTGGTGACCTGCCCGCCGCATTTCATGAAGCTCGACATGACCCTGTCGCGCGACATTCATCGGCATTCCTACAAGCAGCGCCTCACAAGATCACTGATCGCGTTCTCGGCTAGCCTGGATGCGTCGCTGATCGCCGAGGGGGTGGAGACTTGGGAGGAACTGGAAACCATGGCGCGCTTGGGCGTGCGCTACGCCCAGGGCTTCCTGTTCGCGCGGCCGGCCCCGCTGCCTCCCGAGTTGTCCAACCAGACGCGCATTGAGCTGCGAAGGATCACGCGCCAGTTTCACTACCGCGAGTCCGACCTCAACGAGACGGTCGGGCCGCTCGCGATTCGCTGCGGCACCATTCGCGAGAAGGAAAAGCGGGGCGAGGACGTCAATCGCATCTTTCGCGAACACCCCGCACTCGATCACCTGACGGTCTTGCGCGACGAGCGTCCCGTGGGCCTCATCACGCGCCAGCACTACTTCACCAAGACGGGCGGCCCGGTCGGCTACCACCTCTTTCAGTGGCGGCCCGCCGAGGAGCTGGCTCGACTGGCGCCTCTCATCGTCGAGGATTCGATCAACGTGACCGCGTTGGCCAAGCTGGCGATGGAGCGGCCACCCGACGAGCTGTACGATCCTGTGATCGTTATCGGTGCGGCTGGAAACCTGGTCGGAACCGTCACCATCCGGCAGCTCATCATTCGCTCGACCGCGCTGGAGGTGCAATTGGCCCAAGGATCGAGTCCTCTGACGGGTTTGCCTGGCAACCGGAGCATAGAAGGATGGATATTGAGCGCGCTCGATCAGCCGAACGCCCATGTGCTCTACGCCGACCTCGACCGCTTCAAGGAGTACAACGATTGCTACGGCTTCCTGCGCGGGGACGAAATGATTCGGTGCCTGGCGCGCGTGTTGTCGCGCAGCCTCCCGACCCTGTCATCGGAGGCCAAGCTGGGACACATCGGCGGCGATGATTTCGTTATCGTGTCGCCAGCCGCGGTTGACGCCGAAAGCGTCGGAGGCCTTTGCCGTGGATTCGATGGGGCGAAGGTCGAGCTGTTCGACCCGGCAGACGTGGAGCGGGGTTTCTTTCGCGCCACCGACCGCCGGGGCCAACCGGTCGAGGTGCCGCTCGTCACCTTGAGCGTGGCGGTTGTCCCGTGTGAAGCCGCACAGAATGTCGATCATCCTGGGGCACTGGCTCAAATGGCCGCGTCGCTCAAACGCAAGGTCAAGGAGATGACCTCGGCGAGCCGAAAGAGCGAGTTCTTGTTCGAGCGCCGCCGACTGCCTCTGCGACCTGAGCGGACCAAGGATTAGCGCAGGACACGCCCGGGGCCCATCCGGCCAAGCGCACATGCGGGGGCACGGGACAGGATCCGGTGCCAGATTCAAAACTTGCGCCAACTGCACGGCACAGGTCGGGATGCGTTCGACTTGTAACGTAATTGACACATCTCCTTGAGCATCAAAGACACAGACTCTCGGCCGGACGGTGGGACGTCTTCCACCTCGCATATCGAGACAAAAGAAAGGGCAGCCGCATGATCAAGCTAGAATCCACAGGACTGCTCGTCGCCGCTGTTGGCGCGACGCTGATGGGCCCAGTCGCTTTCGCGGGCGACGCGAACACCATCTCCGGTGCCGGGGCGACGTTCCCTTACCCGGTCTATTCGAAATGGGCCGACACCTACTCGAAAGAAACGCTGATCAAACTCAACTACCAGGCCATCGGATCGGGCGGCGGCATCAAACAGATCACGGAAGGGACGGTCGATTTTGGCGCTTCCGACGCGCCCCTCAAGCCCGAGGAACTGGACAAGGCCGGTCTGATCCAGTTCCCAGTGGTCATGGGAGGTGTGGTTCCGGTGATCAATGTCGCCGGCATCAAAGCGGGCGAATTGAAGCTTGCGCCGGATGTGCTGGCGGACATCTTCCTGGGCAAGATCAAGAAGTGGAATGACCCACGGCTGGAGCAGAGCAACCCTGGTCTCAAGCTGCCCGACACGGCGGTGACCGTGGTGCACCGGTCGGACGGCTCCGGTACGACCTGGATCTTCACGAACTATCTGGCCAAGGTCAGTCCCGAATGGTCCAAGGCCGTCGGCAGCGACAAATCAGTTGCATGGCCGACCGGAGTGGGGGGCAAGGGGAATCAGGGCGTGGCCTCGTACGTTCAGCGAATCAACGGCGCCATTGGCTACGTCGAATCGGCCTATGCCATCCAGAATCACATGGCCCACGCCAAGCTGAAGAACCACGACGGCAAATTCGTCGATCCCACGGATGACAGCGTGCAGGCCGCTGCCAAAGGCGCTGACTGGACGCACGCTCGCAGTTTCTACGTGGTTCTCACCGATCAGGCGGGTGCCACCTCGTGGCCCATCACCGGCGCCTCCTTCGTGCTGATTCACCGCCAGCAGAAGGATGCTGATACCGGTCGCGCGGTCTTGCGCTTTTTCGACTGGGGCTACCGCAACGGCGGTGCGGCGGCAAAGGAGCTGGGCTACATCCCCGTGCCGGCGAGCGTGGTGGACCTGGTCGAGAAGACCTGGGAAAAGGACCTGAAGGACGCCGGCGGCCAGAAGCTCTGGCCGGCCAGCAAGAAGTGAAGCGCACGCCCTGAAGTGGCATCGTGACCTCGGCTAGCGCAGCGACGCAAGAACGCGAGGGCGAGCCTCCCGACTCTGCCGGCCCAGTGGCCGCCGGGGTTCGCTCGCGGTCGCTTGGAGATCGGTTCTTCCGGGGCCTGACCGGGTTCTTCGCACTCTTGGTGTTGATGTCCGTCTTCGGGATGCTGCTCACGCTTCTGGCGGGCTCGTGGCCGGCGTTGAAGACCTTCGGACCGAAGTTCCTTGCTAGTAAGGAATGGAACCCGGTCACCGAGCAGTTCGGGGCCTTGGCCCCGCTCTACGGCACGGTGATCACCTCGGTGATCGCGCTGCTGGTGGGCGTTCCGGTCAGCTTCGGGATTGCCCTGGTGATCACGGAACTCGCGCCGCGCTGGCTGAAGCGGCCCATCGGTGTGGCCATCGAGTTGCTGGCGGCCATTCCCAGCATCATCTATGGCATGTGGGGCCTGTTCGTGTTCGCGCCGGCGTTCGCGGCGCACCTGCAACCCTGGCTGACGGAACACATCGGGTCGTGGCCGATCCTGGGTCTGCTTTTCGAAGGCCCGCCCATGGGGATCGGCATGCTCACCGCCGGGCTCATCCTGGCCATCATGATCATTCCCTTCATGGCGGCCGTGATGCGCGACGTGTTCGAGACCGTGCCCGCGTCGCTGCGCGAATCGGCCTATGCGCTGGGTTGCACGACCTGGGAGGTCGTGTGGCGGGTGATCTTGCCATACACGCGCGTGGGGGTCATTGGAGGCATCATGTTGGGCCTTGGCCGCGCTCTGGGCGAGACCATGGCTGTTACCTTCGTCATCGGGAACGCGCACGACATTCACCTGTCACTGTTCATGCCGGGAAACACCATATCGTCGACGCTGGCCAATGAGTTCACCGAGGCGGTCACGCCACTGTATACGTCGTCGCTGCTTGCCCTGGGGTTGGTCCTCTTTGTGCTGACACTGGTTGTCCTGATCATTTCGCGCTTGATGCTGATGAAGATGCGGGCGCGCGAGGGGGAGCGGACTTGAGCCTCTACGCACGCCGTCGGGCGGTGAATTGGATCGGCCTCTCGCTGTCGATCCTGGCGACGGTGTTCGGGCTATTCTGGCTGTTCTGGCTGCTGTGGACGTTGTTCGGCAACGGGCTGCGATGGATCGCCCCCAGGCTGTTTCTGGAATCCACGCCGCCCCCGGGAGCCAACGGAGGGCTGGCCAACACCATCGTGGGCAGTCTGATCCTCACGATTGCAGGCGTGGGAATGGGTGCGCCGGCAGGCATTCTGGCCGGAACCTATCTGGCGGAGTTCGGTCGGACGTCGCGCCTCGGGGCCATCGTCCGCTTCGTCAACGACATCTTGCTGAGCGCCCCATCCATCATAATCGGCGTGTTTGTCTACGGCCTCATCGTGCTGCGGACCGGGCACTTCTCCGGGTGGGCGGGCGCGGTGGCCCTCGCGCTGATCGTCTTGCCGGTTGTGGTGCGGACCACCGAGAACATGATGCGCCTGGTTCCCGATGGCCTGCGTGAGGCGGCGGCGGCACTGGGAGCGCCGAGCTGGAAGGTCACTATCGTCATCGTCTACCGCAGCGCCTTGCCGGGGATCGCGACCGGTGTGCTGCTCGGCATGGCGCGGGTAAGCGGCGAAACCGCGCCCCTGCTGTTCACCGCGCTGAACAATCAGTTCTGGAGCACCGACATGAGCCGGCCGTTCCCCAATCTGCCGGCGGTGATCTTCCAGTTCGCGATGAGCCCGTACGAAGACTGGCAACACCTGGCGTGGGCGGGCGCGCTACTCATCACCGTCACCATCCTCGTCATAAACATCGCCGCCAGGATGCTGCTGAAGCGCACCAGATCTTGAGGGAACCCATGGAATCATCAAGCTCCTCTTCCACGAGCGACGAAGCACCGACACCGGCGTCCTCCGGGGTTTCACTGCACCCGGCGGCGAGCATCACCGCCAAGAAGGCCGCGTCCGTGCTGACCCCGAAAGTGCAGATCCGAAGCCTGAGCTTCTTCTACGGAAAGTACAAGGCGTTGCACGATGTCGACATGGACATCCATGACCGCCAGATCACAGCGTTCATCGGCCCGTCCGGCTGTGGCAAGTCCACCCTGCTGCGAACCTTGAACCGTATCTACGAACTCTACCCCGGGCAGCGCGCCACGGGAAAGATCATGCTCGGAGGTCGCAACCTGCTCGAGCGCGCCGACGACGTCAACCTGCTGCGAGCCAAGGTGGGAATGGTGTTTCAGAAGGCGACCCCGTTCCCCATGTCGGTGCAAGACAACATCAGCTTTGGCGTCCATCTCTACGAGCGCCTCTCGCGCCCCGACATGGAGGCGCGGGTACAATGGGCGCTGGAGAAGGCCGCGCTGTGGAACGAGGTGAAGGACAAGCTGCGCCAGGATGGAACGGCTCTCTCGGGCGGCCAGCAGCAGCGACTGTGCATCGCGCGCGCCGTGGCGGTGAAGCCGGACGTCCTGCTGCTCGATGAGCCGGCCTCCGCGCTCGACCCCATCTCCACCCAGAAGATCGAACAGCTCATCACGGAACTCAAGAAGGACTACACGATTGTGATCGTGACCCACAACATGCAGCAGGCCGCGCGCGTCTCCGACTACACGGCGTTCATGTATCTCGGCCGTCTGGTGGAATTCGGCGACACCAACAAGCTGTTTACCAAGCCTGCTCAGCAGCAGACCGAGGAATACATCACCGGGAGGTTCGGATGACCCTGCGCCAGCACACCAGCCAGGAGTTCGAAATGGAGCTCGAGTCGGTACGTCAGCGAATCTTCGATATGGGGCGACACGTGGACCAGGTTCTGGAGTCGGCCGGGAAGGCGCTGCTGGAACACGACAGCGAGCTTGGCAATCGGATCATCGCCGGGGACCAGGAGACGGACTCCATGGAACTGGAGATAGACCATCTTTGTTTGCAGATTCTCGCGCGCCGGCAACCGGTGGCCGGTGATCTGCGGCTGTTGACCTCGGCGCTGAAGTTGGTGGTCGATCTGGAGCGCATCGGGGATCTCGGCGTCAGCATCGCGGGGCGGGTCGTGGAACTGGGGTCCGAGCCGCCGCTGACCCCCTACGAGAATCTGATGCGGATGCTGACCACCGCCCGCGAGATGTTGACGGAGGCGCTGGGGGCGCTACAGAGCCAGGATGTTGCCTCGGCCAATCGGGTCATCGACAAGGACGAAGTCGTCGATGCCTACTACACGCAGATTTTCAACGACGTCTTGAGCCGCATGCGCGAGAGCCCCGACAACATCTTTGGCGCGACGCGGGTCCAGGCCATCTCCAAGTACATCGAAAGGATTGGAGATCACGTTACCAACGTGGCCGAGCGGGTGATCTTCATCTTGACCGGGGAAGACATCCGCCACTCCGCGCGCATGCGTCGCAGCGACTTTTCCTGAGGGTGCGGCCGCCGGATCCACGTGCCATGCGCGTGCGATTTTTCCTGTCTGCGCTGGTTGTTCTCTTCGCCTTCGCAGCTCTCGCGCAAGCAGTGCCCGGATCGTCGTCGCCCGTCACCATCTCGGTGGTCGGCACCAGTGATCTGCACGGCCATATCGCGGCACTGCCGTGGCTGGCAGGCTATCTGAAGAATCTCCGCGCCGCACGGGCGCGCACCGGTGGCGCGGTGATCTTGCTCGACGCGGGCGATATGCTTCAGGGCACGCTGGAATCGAATCTGCAAGAAGGCGCACCGGTCATTCGTGCCTACAATGCCCTCGGGTACACCGCGGTGGCGGTAGGCAACCACGAATTCGACTTTGGGCCGGCCGGCCCGGCGCCGTCACCGGTCAATCCCGGCGACGATCCCCGGGGCGCGCTCAAGGCGCGCGCAGCCCAAGCACACTTTCCTTTCCTGGCCGCCAACATCTTGGACCACGCGACGGGCAAGCCCGTGGCCTGGCCCCATGTCCAGCCTTCGACGATCATCAACGCGGCCGGCATCAGAATCGGCATCGTCGGTGTCGTCACTGCCGCCACCCCGCACTCGTCGCTGCCCGCCAACGTGGCCGGGCTCGACTTCTTGCCGCTGGCGCCGATCATTGCACGCGAGGCATGCAAGCTGCGCGCCCGCGGAGCCACGGTCGTCATCGCCGTGGCTCACGAAGGGGGCGCGTGCCGCAGCTTTGCCGATCCCGACAAGCTGGATTCTTGCGATGCCAGTAGCGAGATCTTTTCCATCGTGCGCGCCCTGCCCAGGGGCAGCGTGGATGCCGTCGTGGCCGGCCACACCCATCAGGCCTTAGCCCAACGTGTGGCCTTTGTCCCCATCATCCAGGCCTACGCAGACGGCCGCGCCTTTGGCCGTGTGGATCTGATTGTGGAGCGAAGCACCGGGAAAGTCCTGGCATCGCATCTGGAGGCCCCGCACGATATTTGCCCAGCCAGTACGCCCGAGACCTGTAGGCCAACTGACTACGAAGATGGCCGCGTACAGATCGACAAAGAGGTGCAAGAGCTGATCGCGCCCGCGTTTGTGCAAGCCTGGCGCAAAGGCGACGAAGACTTGGGCGCCAAGGTGCTCCGTCCGCTGCTCCACAACCGCAAACAAGAAACCGCCCTGGGGAATCTGCTGGCGGATCTGATGCGCGCCTCTCGCCCCGGCAGCGACGTGGCCATGATCAACGGCGGCGGCATGCGCGCGGACTTGCCTGCTGGCCGGCTCAACCTGGGTCACTTGTATGAAACATTCCCGTTCGACAACGCCTTCGCCTCGCTGCGTGCGTCGGCGGGAGAATTTCGCGGGCTGCTTGCCCGCAGTTTGAGCCGCAGCGGCTCGATGGTTTCCCTGTCAGGAGTGCGGGTTCACGCCCGTTGCAAGGGCGACAACCTGGAGGTCGTGCTCACTCGACCGAACGGGACACCGCTGCGCGACGATGAGATTCTCGCCATCACGACAACGGATTTCCTCGCCACCGGAGGCGACGGATTCTTTGCCGGCGTCAAGCTTCCATTTGAAATCGGGACGCCGCTGCGCGACGGCTTGGCCGAGGCCTTGCGCGCACGTGGTGGGATTCTCGATCCCGGCGACCGCACGCTCTTCGATCCGCTACACCCGCGTTTTGACCTGCCCGGAGAAGTGCCGATCCGGTGCTCGCCTTAACAGAGGGTGGGGGGATCCCGCCGTGGCGTTTCTTTGCTGCTCGTGTGTCACGCCTGCGCTGGCGGGCTGGCCGCCTGAGCGTCAGGGTGGGCGGCCTGTCCTGCTCGAGGCTGGGAGCTCTTGGTCACACCAAACAGGCGGTTCACCGGGCCCAATCCTTCGCGCAACACGGTCACCCAGTCGTCGACCAGGCTCACCACGGTCGAGGGCGGACCGTTGAGGGCTCCGCCGTCCAGGATGAGATCGAGTTCGGTCCCGTATTCTTGCCGGATCTCGGCCGCGCTGCTCAGGACGTGGCCGTCGCGCGACTTGGCCGTGGCGGTCAGGATGGGCCGGCCCAGACGCCAGGTCAGCTTTTCACACAGGGCACTGTGCGGGATGCGGACTCCGATGGTGAAGCGCTCGTCGTGTACCAGGGGCGAGGGCACCCTGGGGTGGGCCAGCAGTTCGGTACAGTAGGGCCCGGGAAAGATGCGGTTGAGAACACGATAGGCTGACTCGCTGACGCGCGTGAACCGCGGAAGCTCGCCCAGGTCAGGCAGCAAGAAGGTGAGTGGCCGGGTTGCGAGATCGAGACCACGCATGCGTTGAATCCGTTCTATCGCTTGCGGCTGGCCAAGAGCACAACCGAGGCCGTACAGGGTATCGGTGGGAAAGGCAATCACGCCTCCAGCCGACAGCACACTTAGCGCCTGCTGTAAAACCGCGCTAGCGGGCTCTGACGGGGACACCTCCACAACCGGCGCTCGGGACGAAACCATCGGTCCTGTATAGTGAAAAACCGGTGGGAGGCAAGCAAAAGCTTGGTGACGCTCCTGCCGAGGAACCCGTCCGGGTAGCCCTGCGCGAGCGGCTATCGCTGGCAAAGATCGCGGCCAGCCGAAGCGATGGAGTCGCGCGACAGACCCAGCAACGAGGCGAGCGTGCGGGTGAAGGCATCGAAGCGCAGCGGCTCCGTGACCGAGGTGCCGGCCGGCACACAACCCGGCGCCCGCAAATAGAGCGGCACGCTGCGGTCGAAGCGGCGGGGCGATCCGTGATTCGTGCCCAGGCCGGGATCGAGTTCGGCATCGAAGAAATCGTCCTGGCCCAACTCCACGAAGAGGTCAGCCGCGATGTCCACCGGAAGCGACCGACACAGGAGAGCGTCCGAGTCATCCGGGGAACAGGTGCGCGCCACCTGACGCACGTCCAGCACGTCGCGCGCGCCAAACTCCTTGCCCAACACCGTGCGGGCCACACTGACCAGTCGCACCCGATCCACCGGTGCGACCGATGCTTCGGTCAAGTAGACAAACGGGCCAGCCACGCCGGCAACCCAAGGAGCAGGACGGCCGAACTCGCGGGTCAAGGCACGGTCAAGAACGTCGCGCACCGTCGGCTCGGCTGTCGGCGCGCCCGCCTTGGCGGCCCCGCGCACGCGTCGAGTGGGGGCACAGGGTCGTTGCCACGGGTCAGCGCTCGCGCACCAGGAACGTTCGTGTGTCGCCAGTTCAGGCAACGGGTTGATGCCATGGTCGCCAGTGAGGATGACCGCATAGGCGTTCGCGCCCACGGTCTGGTCAAGCAGCGACAAGAAGCGGGCCAGGGACTGATCGAGGCGGAGAAGCTCGTCCCATGCCTCCCAGGACTGCGGCCCAAAGAGATGTCCGATGTAATCGTTGGCCGAGAGCGACAGGGCGAGGAAGACCGGTCTGGAAGAGGTCGCTGCATCCTTTATCGCCGCGTGGGCCAGCGCGAGCACGAGGTCGTCACCGAAGGGCGTGGCCCGCAGGGCCGCCGCTGACGAGATCGGGTGGGGGAAGTGGTTCCCGAGAATGCGCGTCGATTCGCCAGGGTGATCGTCGTCAGGGTAGGCATGTTGCGCTACCCACGTGCGCTCTTCCCCATCCAGGGTCCAGGGCGTGTGCAACAGCTCGGCCACCGCGCGACCACTGCCGGCGAATGCCGCCCACGTGGGCAATGTCCTGCCCTCGGTGAACGGGGTCGAACTGACCATGCGGGCCGACTTGGTGTCGAGCCACAGCACCAGATCAGGGTGCCGGCCGCCGCCGAATAGAGCCCCGCGATCCTTGAGCGAGAAGCTGAACACGCGTCCATCCCGATGCCGTGCACGCCACAGGTCAGCAACTGTCGCCACATCGGGGTGCAACGCCGCGAGCGAACTGCCTTCGCCCTCTACCGGCGCGCCATCGACAGCGACCAGACGCGCGGCTCGATCGCGAAGAATCGACACCGTCTCGTTGTCGTCCGGCCGGAGGATCTCGTTTGAGTAGATCCCGGTCTCGCGCGGCACCCGCCCGGTGAAGAGCGCCGCGTGCCCAGGCGCGGTCTCGGTGACCGCGTGCTGGAACTCCATCTCGCCCGCGTAGAGTCCTTCGCGGGCTAGGCGGGCGAATCCGCCGCTCGCGGGCAACTCTGGCGCCCGCTCGGCCATCACCCACGCTGCCAGTTGATCCACCACGATCGCCACCACCACGCGATATCCCGGCGTGACCGGGGAGCCAGTGGGGACCACCTCAGGTGAGGTATGGCACGCGGACAGAGCTGAAAGGGCAAAAATCAGCGCGAAGAAGCCGGACCTGTTCATTGGGTGTGGCCGGGCACCGTTTCCGTGGAGGGCGCACCCGCCGACTGTCCAGTGTACTGTACCGATCCCGGCGGCTCGTCCTGGATCAGCCCGGTGCCCGCGCGACGAAACGCCCATGCCGGAGGAGGCGTTCCGTCGGCCGCGAAGGGAACAAAGCCACGGCGGCCGAGCAGCAGGAAGAAGCGTTCCCCAGAGTTCGCCGATTTCGAGTTGTGGTCGGTGCGAAAACCGCCGCAGATGACGAAGTCGAAGCCGCTCAGGCGGGGCGACGCATGTTCCGCCACCACTCTCCACGCAGCAAAGGGCTCGTCCAGCGCGATCACGCGGAACCCCTTGTCCCGCAGCATTCGGGTCATCCAGCGCCGAGCCTGTGGATCCTGCAGCGCAACCAGGATGCGCGAAGAAGGCTGGACCTCTGCTGCTCGACCGTGGTTGTCGTTGAACGCGCTACTTTCAAAATCTCCGTATTGCATCGGCGTGAAGCTCGAAGTCGCCATGGGGCTCGTCCTTTCCATGGCCAAAGTATGCGCCGCCTCCGTGCGCAGCACCGTGGCACCTGGGTGACAAGTCGGAGTAAGGGGCTCCAGAGAAACCCGACTTTCGTCTTGCGGCCACACACAACGACATCCCACCACAGTTTCGCAAATGCCCCGCAACAGTGACGCTGTGTTCACGAAGACCTGACTATGATTGTCGCAGTTTCGCACATGGCACAAGCGCCACAGTCTAGCAAACGCCTCATTCGGAGGAACGACATGACCGATCACGACCCAAATCACTACCGAAATTCAAGCAATTGCGTCCCCGGTGAACCACAAAGGAAGATTGCGCCGACCGACACTGCGGACAGAAACCCGTGGGACAACGAACCGACCTGGCCGGGGAGAGAGTACGACGACGAGACCGTGGCCGACGGGATGTGTGATGACGATGATGACTCACCGTCGCCATGGATGTCGGCTGCTCTCGGCTTTCAGCAACCGTCATTGTGGGACGAGGCCATCGCCAGCGTCCTCGCGTGCAAATCCCGCAGCGACTCGCCATAAAGAAAGAGTGGGCCACCCAGGCCCCAGGAGATTGCGGCGAACCCGGGCGGCCCACAAAGACGAACTTGCGGGCGTTCCCACCCCTAGCAGCAATGACCGCGACCGACACCCACTCCGAACGCCCGCGGCCAGACTAGCCCACGGCGTGGAGACCCATCGGCACGGTTGCGTATCAGATGCGCAACCGTCGAGTGACGACGGCGTCGGTTTGTTTGTCCGGCCGTCGTCACTGCCGGCGCTGCGTCCAAGCCGAGCGAGGACGCTCGTTCCGTGGGAGAGGCGATGACAGCATTCTTCTAATGGTGGTCAGGCCCTGCGAGTAGATGCGCACACGAGCGGCTCTCATCGACTGGGGACGCCGGACGGCGGCGTCAGTGAATGAAACAAGATTGGCTCTGGTCGCCATAGCGAGGCAGCAGAGTAACCTGGTTCGTGGGGCACCTGCGTGACGAATTAGGCAATCCTCAGGGCTATGTGACAAATCAGCAACAACCGGACGCGCCAGCCAATCGCTGGGTGCCCACGGACAGATGACGGTACGCAGAATGGGAGAAGCACGAAAGTTGCAGCAACTTCACCGTTTTGTAACCTTGGCCCCGTAGCCTGTCGGCATGGTTGAGGCCAGTCGCCGACCCTTGCCCCGCATCCTGGTGGTCGAGGACGAGATCGACATCAGCACCTCGCTGTCATACAGCTTGAAGGCGACTGGCTACGAGGTGCAGGTCGCGGAGCGTGGCGAGGCCGCACTGCAACTGCTGGCCACCTTTTGCCCGGATCTGGTCCTCCTGGACGTCATGCTGCCTGACATATCAGGGTTCGATGTCTGCCGCCGCATCCGCGCCACCACCGGCGGCGTGCAACCCGCCGTGATCATGCTGACCGCCAAGAGCCAGGAACTGAACCGCGTAGCTGGCTTCGAGGTGGGCGCGGACGACTACGTGACCAAGCCATTCAGTATTCGCGAACTCGTGCTGCGCATCGATGCGCGACTCAAGGCGCGGCGGCCAGCGGCCGAGCCGGTCGCGGCCGCACAAGGCCAGCAGGCAGAGCAGGAGCGGGTGAAGGTGGGTCCGCTGGAGATCGATCGGGCCGAGCACCGCGTGTTCGTGTCCGGCGAGGAAATCCGGGTGAGCGCCCTGGAGATGCGCCTGCTGCTCTTCCTGGTGAAAACGCCGGGCAAGATGCGTACGCGCAAGGAACTGCTGACCGAGGTCTGGGGTTACCACCCGGAGGTTTCCAGTCGCACACTCGACACGCACGTCAAGCGCATCCGCGACAAGTTCGGTGCTGCCGGCGATATCATCCAGACGGTACGCGGGGTTGGCTATCGTTTGGCTGTGCGGACGGAGGCAGCGACGCACAAAGAGGGAAAGACAACCCCAGGCCGCAAGGGTTGATCGGGGTCGAGTGTGTCCTTACCTGCGGCGAGCGACAGCGCCCGTGGGATCGTGACGGCGGAACCGCTGCTGTGGCTTGGCCAGACGGTAGCCCACGCCGTGCACGGTCTGGATCATCCACGCCATCGCCCCGAACTTGTCGCGCAGACGCTTGATGTGCGTGTCGAGTGTGCGACTGGAAACATCAGGGCGATAGCCCCAGACTTCGGTCAGCAGCTCGCGACGGGTGTGCATCTTGCCCGGCGAGCTGGCCATGTACGACAGCAGGCGCATTTCTTGGACGCTGAAGCTGATCTCCTTGCCAGCCAGAAAGACCCGGTGACCCGCTTGATCGATCTGCAACGGTCCAACCGTCAGGCGCTCGTCTGGCCCTTCCTGGCCCGGGGCCTCGCCGACGGCCGGCAGCTCGGCACCCTGGCGAGCCCGCAGCCTGACCTCGATGCGCAGCATCAGCTCGCGCAGACTGAACGGCTTGGTCACGAAGTCATCCGCGCCCACCTCGAAGCCAGCCACCCGGTCACTCTCCCCGGTCTTGGCGGTCAGGATCACCACCGCTGGCTGCGGCGCAACTCCGCTGGCGCGGATGCGGCGACAGACTTCGAAGCCGGAGAAATCGGGCAAGGTGATGTCGAGCAGGACAAGGTCGGGGCGCAGATCGGGAAAGATGCGCAGGGCCTCTTCACCAGTCCCCACAACCTGCACCTTGTATCCCGCTGCCTCGAGAATGTATGAGAGGGAACTGCTCAGGCTAGGCTCATCCTGTACGACGAGAATGCGCACGGGCGCCTGGGATGATATCCCGAGCATGCGGCGACCATATTCGGGGTACCAGGGATCTCGTGTGACAGCACTGCAACGTGATTGTGAATGCACTGTGGAGCCCGATAGCGTCATACGGCAGATGCGTGCCGCATCGTCAAAGAAATCCGATACGCTGTCTACTGTGTCACCTGGATTGTGTAGGCTTTGAAAGCAGTGCCGCCGCGCGAATCGCGCAGCACTAGCCACATGTAGACCGCCGGCACGGCCTCGTCCGGAGCTTTCCAGGTGTTGCTGGTCGAGGTTGCGGTGTCGTCGCCAGCCACACCTGTGCGGTCGTGTTCAAATGACCCGGACGTCGCGAACCAGGACATGGAAAGACTCTCGGTCTGAAGCACCAGCGCGTCGCCGCTCGGGTCAAGCACGGGAAAGGTCTCGGCGGAGCCCGCGGCGAACGACGCTTCGAGCACGACCGTCTCGCCCACAGCAATCGTCTGGACGCCGGAATCCAGGTTCAGTCTGGAACTATCGGCCCTGATGAGATCGGTCGCGGCGATGCCGGGATCGTTGTTGGGCTGGTACTCCTGGTTGAATTGTGCGACCACAGTGGTGGCGGCATTGGCCAGATTGCAGGTGATGCGCTCGAAGGCGAAGCCGGTCAGGCTGCCGGTCGCCAGATCAGGAAACTTCACGCGCACCGGAAGGTAATAGCCCCCGGTGCTATCCGGATCGCGCGGTCTGATCGCCGGCTGGCCTGCCGCGACGGGCGGCGCGATAGGGCCGAACAGCGTGCAGGCGTTGATCAGGACCGGCGCTGTGAAGGTCTGGCCCGTGGTGGCGCCGGGCGCCGGGGGATTGCAGGCGCTGGCCACCGAGTTGTTCTCGGCTGGGGGTTTGGGTGTTTCACAGACATCCCAGCCTGCGGTGGCGTCGGTGACCGTTCCCGCCGGCGATGCCAGCAAGAAGGAGTACACCACGTTGTCCCCGGGCTTGGCCTCAGGCGGCTCCCCCATCACTGCCAGAAGCGCGTAGTCCGTTATCAGCGAAGGCGCCTGGCCCACTGTAGGCTTGCACCCGAACACGCTGCTGCCGCAAAGAATGACTGCGACAAGAAGTTGTTTGGCGTGAGTCATCTAGAACTCCAGTCGCGCACCGGCTACGGCCAGAATCGGCAATCCGGTAATGTAGCCCTTCTGTTGGTAGTTCTGACTGTAGATGATCTCTTCGGGATTCTTGCGATTGGTGATGTTCTGCATGTCGATGAACACACTCAGCTTCGTCCGCTGCATGACGAAGCCTTTCTCGGCGCGGATATCCAGTTGGTAGAAAGCGGGAATGCGAATGGAGTTGTGCGCTCCGAAGACGGGTTCGTAGTAGCCGTCCCAACCGAGATAGCTGCCTATCACTGGCGTGCGTGGCATCCCGCTGGAGTAGCGAAAGCGACTGCCCACCACAAACCCGCGGCCGAAATCATAGCTGGCGAGCAGAGCCAGGACGTGAGTCTGGTCATAGTCGAAGAGGCGATAAGCCTGGTCAGGATGATCGCGGCGCTCGCTGCGCGATAAGGTGTAGGTCGCCCAGCCAAAGAAGCCCTTGAACAGCTCTTGCCGTAGCAGCACCTGAACCCCGCGCACGCGGCCGATTCCGTCCTGGGTCAGCGCCTGTCCCACCGGTGGGGACGGGTCTTCGCTGCGTGAAACCAGGTCGTACAGCTTCTTGTAGAAAGCCACAGACTCCAGGGTCAAGGTGGGACGCAGCTTGAATGAGAACCCGCCGGTCAGATGCAGGGCGTATGACCCCACGATCGACGGGTTGCCGAACACGGGGGACATGTCCGCCGGATCGGGCGGCTGGCCATACACCCCGGCGCCGGTGGTGAGCGTGAGCCTGGGAACAGGGCGCCAGGCGATCTGCAAGCGTGGATTGGGCAGGTTACGCAGCACGGGGACGTTGATGGGATTGAGGGGAGCGTCGAGCCGGGAATAGCCGACAGGGGGCGCGATGGTGCTGAAGGGAAGGCGGTGATCCCCTTCGATCCAGCTAGGTTCAAAACGCAGGCCCGGCGTGAAGGTCCAGTTTCCCAGCTTGAGATCGACCGTGGCATAACTGGCCACGCTGAGGACATTCACCTTCCAGTCGTCGAATGCTGTGTCCGCCGAGGGGCGCTCGCCGAAGACGACGATGTCCCCTTCCCGCGGCGGCTGGTCCATTGAACCATTCCGGTGTAACTGGCTCTGCTGCCCTTGCACGTCCATGCCCAGCAGAAGCACCACGGACGGATGAACCCGCCGGCGGAAACTGGCGCGCAGCGCGTAGGACAGGGTCTGCGTGTCGAGCTGCGTGCTCTCGTCTCCGTAGGTGTCCAGTTCGCCACTGTGGTCGATGCCAAACGATGGCGTCACGCGGATGCTGGAGCCGTCGTCGAACAAGCGGCTGTAGCTGACAAAGATGCGGCGGAAGGAAGAGTCGCTGTTCTGCGTGCGCAGATCGTCTGGGTCACTGGCCGGAATGGTTCGGCGCAGATGATCGTCCGACGCCAGAAAGGTCGCGGCGATCTCCTCGTCCTTGCGCAGGCTCAGGGCGGCGCGCGCCTGGTAGTCGTCGTAGCGCGGGATGGGGAACGAGTCGCCGATGTCGGCAGAAGTGACCGCCGACATCACACGGTCGAGGTAGCCGATGCGTCCGGCGACCGCCACACGCAGCCGCGGGGTCACGGCGGCGGACACCTCGGCCGAGGTGTCCATGATGTCGCTGGCGACATAGCCGTGCACACCGGACGTGGGCAGCTGGTTCAGTTCGATGCGCACCAGGCCGCCCAGCCCGCGTCCGTAGTCCGCGCCGTAGGCTCCCGGCGAGAGATCGATGGACTTGACCAGATCGGAGTTGATGGTCGAGCGCAGGCCACCCATGTGGTACAGCGTCGGAATCTCCACGCCCTCGACCACCACGCGGGTTTCCTTGGGCGACGAGCCCCACACCACCAGTTGGCCCGAACCAAAGCTGGCGCGTCCCACGCCGGGCAGGTTCTGTACCACCTTCAGGGTGTCGCCCTGAGTGCCGGGAACCTTGCGCGCCTCCTCGGTGCGGATGCGGGTCTCCACCGCCTCCTTCTTGATGCGGGCCGCGCGCACCACGACCTCCTCGTCGACGTCGTCCTCTTTCTGCTCCACGTAGTACTTCATGGTCCGTTTCTGACCTGGCCGGATGGTTTCGTCGGTCAGCACAGTGACCAGCCGGGGGTGGCGGATCTCGACCTTGTAGGTGGCGGGGGGCAGATCGGTGAACGAAAACGCGCCGGTCTCATCGGTCTTGGTGGCCAGATCCAGATCCTTGATCCGCACCGTCACGTCGGCCAGCGGCTGCTTCTTGAATCGATCCAGGATCACGCCCTCGAAGTTCACCTGCGGTCCCAGGGACACCATCTTGGTCACGATGGTGAAGTCGTATCGGTAGGTGATCTTGACCGGAATGGCCTGCCCGCCGGCCTCCGCGGGGGTGAAGATAAACTGCCGGGCGGCGGCAACCGCGGCGCTGTCGAAATCTGCCCCGCCGCTCTCCAGGACCTCGACTCCGGCAACCTTGCCGTCGTCCCCGACATCGAGTGACAGCAGAACACGCGCGGTGATTCCGGCGTCGTGCTTGTCCTTGGGGTACTCGGCTGGGACGAAGTGAATCAGGCGGGGTGGCTTTGCAATGGTGGCCGCTTCATCGGCGTGCGCGTGCCCCGGGTACACCGGGAACCCGGCGCCCACGAGAGCGGCCACAAAGGCAAGGCGAAGGTGCAATCAATCCCCCAGTTCGAAACGGCGGGCCAAAACATAGGTCCCTCCCGCGACTGGCTTGCCACAGGCCATGGCCGGCCGGAAGCGCCACTGCTTGACCGCGGCCACTGCGGCCGCATCGAGTTCGGGGGACACGCTGGCCAGCACTTCGACCGACAGCACGGAGCCGTCCGCGCCGACCACGATCTTCAGCTTGAGCTTGCCCTCGATGCCCTCCGAGCGCGCCGCGGCGGTGTACTCGATCTCGGTCTTGAACACCGGCTCGGGCTTGGAAGGCTCGTCGGTGCAGCGCTCCTCCGCCAGGTTCGGCCCCGCGCCCAACTCCTGGCGCTGGTGGCGGCGGGGCGCGCCGGGCTCAAACGTGGCCACCTTGGTCGGCGCCACCGCCTGCGGCGCCCGCACGATCGGAATCGCCACCGCGTCGCCGATGTCCTCGTTGCTCATGGCGATATCGGTCGGCATGACCATGGCAGGCATCTTGGCCGCCACCACCGGCGCGGCGACCGGCATGGGCTTGGGCGCGGCCGAGACTTTCTGCTCCTTCGGCTTCGCGTCTACCTTGGCCACCTTGGGTGGCGCCTTGGGCTTGGGCTGCTCTTCTTTCTTCTTCTTGGCCTGCTCCTGCAACTGCACCACGTAGGTCTTGCCCGAAGCGCGGTGCTGCGATGCCGTGAGCAGCGCGAACGCAAGCCCGGCGTGAATGACGATAGACACAGCAAACGTGGCCTTCTTCACGGCAAGACCTCACGATCTGGAGGCAACCGGCACATCGCCCGCTATTCGCCCCCCACCTGCATGATGTTAATCGCGAACTTGGTGACGCCGGCGACCTTGGCGAGATCCATGACGTGAACGACCTGGCCGTGGGCCGCCTCCTTGTCGGCACTGATGACCACGCTGATTTCCGGATCGGCCGTCACCGCTTCCTTCATATGGCCCGCCAGCTCCTGTTCGCTGACCGGCTGCTCGTTCCAGCGCAGCTCTCCGCTTTTGAACAACTGCACGGTGTTGGGCTTCTCCGCGGTCCCGTCGCTCATCTTTGCCCTGGGCAAGCTGACCTTCAAGGTCTGGGCCACGATGTACGTGGATGCCACCATCAGGATGACCAGCAGGACCAGGCACACGTCGACCAGTGGGGTCACGTTGATGGCGGCAATTGTCTTGGCCCGCCCCGCACCTGCCATCGTGCCAGCCATCAGCCATTCACCTCGGCCCGGCGCAGCGACATCTCGGGATCGGCGAGGTCCTCCAGGGGGGGAGTGTTCGACCCTTTGAATGGACGGTGCTTGCTGGATTTCATGATGGCCAGAACCTGATTGGCCAGGGCGGCCGAGTTCTCCTCGATGTCATTGCACTTCTTCTGGAAAAAGTTGTAGGCGATGACCGCGGGAATGGCGACCAAGATACCGATGGCCGTGGCGATGAGAGCCTCGGAGATGCCGCTCATCACGTTGCCCATGCCGCCAGCCCCACCAGCAGCGGCCATATTGGCCGAGGCAGCTCCCAGCTCCTTGAAGGCCGCTACCACCCCGAGCACGGTGCCGAACAGGCCGATGAAGGGCGCGTTGTTGCCCAGGGTTCCCAGGAACAAAAGGCCGCTCTCGAACGCCTTGCGGCGCTGGCGAATGCCCTTCTGCACGATCTCCTGCAGGGAATCAGCACCGTCGGTGTAGTACTCCAGGGCGTCGCGCAAGATCTCGGCCTCGACGGCAGACATGCCCTCCAGTTCACGCTTGGCGCCCGCCACGTCCCCAGCGCGCAGCCGTTTGGCCAGTGCAGCGCCGGTCGCGATCATGTCCAATCTTCGCTTGCGGAAATACCACCAGCGCTCGAGCACCACGCCGACCGAATAGATCGACAGCAGGAGCAAAATGTAGAGAACCGCGGCAGCCCCGGTTTGGGCCACGAATACCAGTTTGTGCATCAGCAGCATGGGTCACCTTTCTTTTTTAGTAATCAAACACAAGCGCCTGTACCCCCGCCCCCTGGCCGTGGGGGAAGGTCGTGTCGATATAGGTCGATTGTCCAAAAGCCTCCAACACAGGGTTAACGCCGTTGTTTTCAAAGACCCGAACGCGCCATCGCGCAGTGGTCGCGGCACAGAGCGAGAATGTATCCACGCGCACGATGTAGCGTCCGCTGGGAGCGGTGGTCGGGAAGATCACGTTCTCGGCCCGGCGGCCGTCGATCACGCACTCGCTGTTGGAGTCGAAATCAAGATAGCCAGCCTGCAGTCCGGCATCGACGCTCGCACCGACTGTCCCGGGCGGCAGACCCGAAGGCTTGCGTGACCAGATTTCGTTCACGCCCGCGTCCCCCTCGCTGGGCAACTGGACGTGCAGGTCGAGATCGGATTCAGTATCCCAGTCGAGGCTGATGACCAGCACACCCTGGATCTGGGGCGCGTCCATGGTCATGGGCTGCAGCACCGCCGGGCCCACCTGTCCATCCCTTGTGGTGGCGCGAAAGGCCAGCAGCAGATTTCCAGCGTCTCCAGTGGGCGTCAGCGGAGAGAACGAGGCGGTGAAGGAAAAGGTGTAGTTCCCGGCGACGTTCTGGTCGATGTCCTGAACCGGCACGACCCAGTGGCCCACATCGCCCTCCAGCCCAACCAGAACCGCCGTGGAGTTGGGACCAACGCTGCCCGATATCTTCTTGCCTGCGACACCCGGGAACAGGTCGTTGTTCGCGGTCGAGATGTTTGAAACCAGGGGAGCGAGATCGCGAGGGCTGGTGTCGATGGGTCCAGGAATGTATTGCGCATTCTGGATCCTGAACAACGCCTGCTGGCCGGCACTTGGATCAGCGCCGGAACAGCCAGCGCAAAGCAGTCCGACCACGGCGAGACCAGAAGTCAGGTGGCGCATCAGAAGGCGACCTCCGCGCGCAGGGTAAATACGTTGTTCTTCAAATCAGCCGGCATCCCACTGGAATTCCGTCCCTCGTGATCCTCCACCCAGTCGTACTCCGCGACCAAACGGCCGGAAAGCCCACTCGTCTTTCCGACCAAAGCGGCCGCGGCTGAAACCGTCGAGATGGCCTGGCTGGAGGGAACCGTTACGGCTGCCTGGCGGTCGGTGCTATCCATGTCGGGGTTGTAGTAGTCGTAGCGGAGTCCCAGCTTGCAGTGCCTGCCCAGATCCTGCACAGCCGCCACGTAATAGCCCCACTCCCGCAAATTTCGCCCGAGCGGGCCGTAGGGATCGGCTATCAGGAACCACCGGTCCAGGTTATTGGCGCGCGCGAACTCGGCGTAGATCGTGGTGCTGGCGTTCTGCAAATACCGCACCGAAACCAGCGCGTCCGCGCCAACTGCGTAGCGGCTGAAGTTCTGCGACGGCGTCCCCGAGGTTCCCGGAGACACGATCAGCTCGCCGGCGTTGTATTGGCCGTTCTCGTTGAGGTCCATCCAGGTCAAGGTCGGCTTCGTCGGAGGCGTTCCCTGGTGAAAGCCCTTGCCCGTCAGAGCGGAGAACCCGGCCTGGATTCCCACCCTGTCGGCGACCTGGGAAACAATGCCGAGCCGTCCCACCACATCCTTGCCCTGGTTGGGATCCACCAGAGGGAAGGTCTTCTCGCCAATCGGCTCGCCGTTCTGCACGGCCAGGGCATAGCGTACGAAGTGCCAGCCTCCTGCCAGCCTCAGCCCCAGGTCGTACTCGCCGGGAAAAAACGCCCTGACAAACATGCTGCGCTCGGTGAAGATCCTGTCCCGGTCACGCTCCATCACCTCCCAGCCAAACGGAATCTTGAACAGGCCCGCGGTCAGGGCCACCAGCGGGACGGACCCACCTGGCCATTTGACCGTAGCCTCCACATCGATCGGCCGCACCTGAGGGCCGTTTACTGTGTTGGCGTCGATTTCAAGAACTCCGGCGAGGTATTGCTGATCCACGGACGCGCCCAGCCGCGCACGACGCAGGAGGAATCGGTTGTCATTCAGCGGGGCACCGGTAGAGGGATTGAGCTGATCCTGCGAGGTCTGATCCACGTTGAGGTCGGCCTGCACGAACCCATAGATCGTAAGCCATTCATTTTTTGTCAGGCGCGGGTCAGCCTTTAGTGCAGCGTCCACCTCGGCGCGCACCTTGGCCTCGGCCCGCGCTTCTGCCGCCTCGCGGGCCGCCCTTTCCTCGGCCAGCTTGGCCTCGAATTCCTCGCGCAGCTTCGCCAGTTCGGCCTGCTGTCGCGACTGGGCCACGACCTCCGCCGCCGCCTCGACACTGGGCTGTTCACTGGGCGCGACGGCGCTGTCAGCCGGAACAGGTTCCGGCACCTGAGCAAAAGGGGGTGTCTGCCCAAGTGCCGAACTCGGAAATGCGAATGGCGCACCCGTGCAAAGCAGCCCCACAATCAAGGCACGCTTTCCCGGCCATCTGGCTCTCAGTCGCGCGCAGATGGCACCGGCCGCTTTGCGGAAGATGCTTCGATGCACAGTTGCTTCTCTCGTACTACTGGGCCGAGCAGGCTGGATAGAGGACAGGTGGATCGGCGCCGGGGTCCAGTGCGGACACAGTGGAATCCACGGGCGCATTGATAATGGTCAGATGGCACTGGGCCGCAGTCAGACCGGTGCAGATATCGATCACGGTCCCTGCCTCGCCAGAATCGGCATCAGAAATCACAACCGGTGCGTCCGCAGCAGGAGCATCTATTCCGGCATCAGGGCTGCTAGAGATGGGAGCGTCTGGGACACTGGCATCCGCCACAGCGCCGCCAGCGCCGCCCATGCCACCCATGCCCGCCATGCCGCCAGCGCCGCCCATACCGCCGATGTTCACCACATCGGGGTTGTTGTTACTACTGCTGCTGCAGGCAACCCAGCCCGTCAGTGCCAGCGCGAGTGCCAGTGTCGAAAGCTTGAAGAGTTTCATTGTGCATTTCCTCCAAATAGGCTACTCGCAGTAACCGGTCTGGCAGCGCGTGCCAACCACCGCGGCGCAATCGGCGTCGCTGGTGCAATGTGTGGTGCAGGTTCCCGCCGCCGACTGTACTGACTTCGCCGCCTCGAAGGCGCAGGTGCAGGAAACCGGCGGGTGGTAGGGCGAAAACTGGCCACCGTCCTTGTCGATCTTGACCTTCATGGCGCACTGGGGGACGTCACCTCCCACCGCGACCGTACTGACGTAGTTCATGTTGGATGTGTCGGCGGGGTCGATGGGCACGGCGCCTGTCAGCCAGTTTAGAACCAATTGCGCATTGGGCGCCGGTTGGCCGGCAGTCAGCGGGCTGAAAAAGTGTAGGGGCCCCTGGATCATGTAGTGGCCGTC
>Ga0181533_1001081_pt1 | contig 35803 bp, 34 predicted proteins | sample PEATcosm2014_Bin_45_FD_119772 | JGI IMG/M metagenome (GOLD analysis project Ga0181533, IMG submission 119772) | Peatland microbial communities from MTU Mesocosm Facility, Houghton, MI, USA - PEATcosm2014_Bin11_60_metaG | ecosystem: Environmental > Terrestrial > Soil > Wetlands > Peat | place...
CGGGCCGGATCAGGTCGTTCATGGCGGCATCGACGATGAGGAAGTTTTTCCTGCCGGTGCGCTTGAGGTACTCGACACGGGTGACCAGGACGCCCGCATTGCCGGAGACAAAACGGCCCGGTTCGACAAGGATGCGCAGGCCCAGCGGGCGGAGCAGCGGCAGGAGGCGCGCCGCGTAAGCGCGCGGAGTGAGAATCTTCTTTGCCTGCGCCGAGCGCCACCACTCAGCCGTCGCGCTGGCCAGGGCGGGCTGATACACAATGCCCAGCCCCCCGCCGATGCTCAGGAATTCCAGCCCGTGCCGTTCCTTGAGCCTGAGGGCCAGCGGGAACACTTTCCTGACGGCCTCCTCGAAAGGGGCGACCTGGGTGATCTGAGAGCCGATATGCATCTGCAAACCGCGCAGGCGCAAGTTTTTCAGCCGGGCGGCGCGGGCATAAATCGCCCCCGCCTTTTCGAGGGCGACGCCAAATTTGTTTTCGTAGGTGCCGGTTGTGATCTTTTTGTGCGTGTGAGCGGCGACGTCCGGATTGAGGCGAAGGGCGACGGGGGCCGTCAGCCTGAGGCGGGCGGCAATCCGGTTGATGCGCTCCAGTTCCGGCTCGCTCTCGGCGTTGAAACAGTAGATGCCCTGGCCAAGGGCAAACTCAATTTCGGCTTCGGTCTTGCCAACTCCGGCAAACACGCATTGGCCCGGGTCCCCGCCGGCCTCGATGACGCGCCGCAGTTCGCCGGCGCTCACGATGTCGAATCCGCTGCCGAGCCTGGCCAGGGTGCGGAGCACCGCCAGGTTCGAGTTGGACTTTACCGCAAAGCAGACCAGGTGGTCCACCCCGGCCAGGGCCTCGTCGAGTTTCTGGAAATGATCCGTCAGGGTGTGTTCCGAATAAACGTAAAGGGGTGTGCCAAACTCGCGCGCGAGGGCCTCCAGGGCCACTCCTTCGCAGCACAGCTTGTCGCCGACATAATGAAAATCGTGCATAGGTTGAAAGTCCACAGTCCAGGGTCCATAGTCCATGGTCCGCAGTCCACAGTCCCACAGTCCGTAGTCCACAGTTTAGATAATAAGACCCGCCGGACGCCGGGCCTGGCGGGTCGTGGAGAAAGCTTGCAAGCTCTCACGGCTCAGCCAGGATCTTTGCGCGCTGCTCGTGGTATTGTGCGGGCGTGATTTCGTCGCCCCTGTATTTGCGGAGCAGGTCACTGAGCTTCTGCTGTTTCTCGATGGAAATGGGCAAGGGAGGAGCCTCGAGGGGTTTAAACTCGAAAGGGCCTTTGGGGGGCGAAGGCATTTTTTTCTCGCGGCTTGCCTTGGCCTGGGCCTTGGCCTGGGCTTTGGCGGCCTTGTCGACCTTAGTTTGGGTGGAGGTCATGACCTTATCAACGTTTGTGGCCTCATTGCTCGCCTGCACTTGGGCGGTGGCGGCGGACGTGTCCGGTTTGGGTTTATCCTCAGCTTCAGCCTGGAGCGGTTTGGGAGCCTGGGCAGAGGTCTGGAGAGCGACCTGAACCTTGGCGGCCGTGATCTGAGCCAAGGCTTCCCGGGCTGCCTTTGCCTGGGCTTGGGCTTCCTGGGCTGCCTTCGCCTGAGCTTGGGCTTCCTGGGCGGCCTTTGCTTGAGCCAGGGCTTTCTGGGCGGCGGCCTTTGCCTGGGCCTGAGCCTCCTGGGCGGCCTTCATTTGGGCCTGAGCTTCCTGGGCAGCCTTCGCCTTAGCCAAGGCTTCCTGGGCAGCCTTCGCCTTAGCCAAGGCTTCCTGGGCGGCTTTCGCCTGAGCCAGCGCTTCCTGAGCAGCGTTTGCCTGAGCCTGAGCTTCCTGGGCAGCCTTCGCTTGAGCCTGAGCTTCCTGAGCGGCCTTCGCTTGAGCCTGAGCTTCCTGAGCGGCCTTCGCCTGGGCTTGGGCTTCCTGAGCGGCCTTTATCTGAGCCAGGGCTTCCTGGGCGGCCTTTGCTTGAGCTTGGGCTTCCTGGGCGGCGGCCTTTGCCTGAGCCTGGGCTTCCCGGGCCGCCTTTGCCTGGGCCTGGGCTTCCTGGACGGCCTTTGCCTGGGCCAGGGCTTCCTGGGTGGCCTTGGCCTTGGCCCGGGCTTCCTGGGCATCCTTGAGCGCCTTGGCCCGAGCAGCGGCGTCGTCGGCTTTGGCTTGGGCGAGGCCGGCCTGAACTACCTTTCGACCAGGAGCGATTTGGTCCAACTTGAGGCGAAGGGCCTCCAGCGCCTTGGTCGCGGCTTCGCCACCCGGGGCGCCGGCTCTGGGGGATGCTGTGGGAACGGCGCAGAAGAGGCCAGCGAGTTCCTGGGCTTGCAGTTCGCTGAACTTCTGGCGCATCGCAGCCAGGGCCTTGGCCATAGCCCCCGGATCGGCAGAGGCAGCGCCGGCTGCATCGACTCGTGGCGAAGGAGGCGGCACGGCGGAGTAGGACAGGGCGAAGGCAAGCGCCGTGGATGGCGGCGATGGTTGCGGGACGGCGGAGAACTTGGCCCCGGGAGCAGCAGCCCTCTTGGATCTGGCTTGGGGTTCGTTCGTGTTCTGAGGCACAGCCCCGCGGGCCTTGGCTTGGGCGCCAGTCTCTTGGGCGCTGGACACCACCACCACGCAGGCGGCAGCCGCGACGCAGACCACCAGGAAGGAGCTTGAAATCTGCATGACCCCTTAATATGACAAGTCCAGTTCGGATGCAATAGCTTTTATTTCGCACCACTACCCTGCTGCAGTCAGGCCGCCGTCCACGACGATGGTTTGGCCCAGGATATAGGAAGCCGCGTTCGAGGCGAGGAATGTCACCACGGCGGCCACTTCCTCGGGGCGGCCAAAGCGTTTCATCAGGATGCGCTCGAGACCGCGTTGTTTGATTTGGGCCGGCAGGCGCGCGGTCATGCCCGTTTCGATAAAACCGGGCACGACGGTATTGACGCGAATGCCCTTGCCGCCCAGTTCGGCCGCCAGTGCCCGAGAGAAGGCGATGAGGGCCCCTTTGGAGGCCGCGTAGTGGGTCTGTCCCCTTACCCCGACCAGGGCGGATACGGAGGCGATGTTGATGATGGCCCCCTTGCGCGCGTGGAGCATCGGGCGGCTGACGGCCTTGCACCAGTGGAAGGCCCCGTTGAGGTTGGTCTCGATGATCCTGTTCCAGTCGTCTGTGGGCATCAACATGAGCAGGGCATCGGAGACAATGCCGGCGTTGTTGACCAGCACATCGATGGTTCCCGCCTCAGCCGACACCCGGTCAATCGTCGCGGCGATGGCGAGGGCTTCCGTCTGGGAACATTGGATGGGCTGGGCCCCGCAGGCCGCCCCGACCTGAGCGGCAGCCTGGGCGCTCTGATGGAACGTGAAGAAGACACGCGCTCCCCGGCGCGCAAAGTCTTCCACGATGGCCCGTCCGATGCCGCGCGAGCCCCCGGTGACCACGACCACCCGGCCCTTGAATTCAGATTCCGGCCCGGTTTGATTTTCCATAAGCAAGATCGGGGGCAAGGTTAAGATTCGGAGCCGGAAAGTGCGATCCAAAAAGCGAAGGAAATCCGAGGGCGAAATCCGGATTCCTTCCTTCGTTCGGCCTTTGGATTTCGGGCCGGCGGGTTTGCCCTTTTCTTGGGCAGCGTGAGTTTGGCGCAGCCCTGCCGCCGGGAAAAAAATCGGAAAAATTCATTTGACATCTCCCTGGGAGTTCCTAAAATGGGAGGGATTAAATTGTAGTCCATTGGGCAGGAGCACATACTTTTATGAAAGAGACTCGAAGCTTGATTAGCAGCTTGCTGGTGTGTGGCGTCGCCTTGGCGATGGTTTCCACGCTCCCGGCGCAAACCACCAAAGAAGAAGTCGCCAAGGTTATTCGCGTCCGGGGCGCCGCTCGTTGCCAGGCTCCGGGTGGCACTTGGCAGGAGCTTCAGATAGGCTCGGTCATCAGGCCGGGCAGCGTCATCCAAAGCGGCCTCGATGGGGGTTCGTATCTGGATGTGGTCCTGGGCAGCGGGACCGGTCCCTATCCTTCCCTCGGCTCGCCCGATTACCGGAAGTTCAGTCCTACCGCGCACTACGCCGCCCAAACAAGGCGGACAGTCCTCCACCTCTTTGCAAACACGGTCCTGGGAGTGGACAAGATGACGGCCACTGAAACCGGAGCGGCGACCGTCACAGAAACCGAATTAGACCTGCGCAAGGGCCACATCCTGGGCAACCTGAAGAAACCGAGTGCCGGCTCGGAGTTCAGGGTTCGCTATCCGAAAGGCGTGGCCGGCATCCGCGGTGGGGTTTTCGACATGACCGTCGACTACGTCAGAGCGCTGAACCAGGCCGCCAACGTCCCCGGAGAACATGTTCATTGCACCTTTGCGATGTCCTCGGGCACCGGCGTGGTTACCTACACCGGCCCTGACGGCGCCACCGTCACGGAAGTGGTCCAGACGATGCAGGTCTGGGACAGCGGCAATCCTTCGGTCACCATGACCATTCCGACTACGGAGTTGAACACCATCAACAGCATCGTCTCGACGCTCGGCGCCCCGCCTACGGGTGTCACGCATGTTGTCGACCCCGGCCAGGTTGAGATCCAGTACGTGACAGGCACCCACGGTCCCTAGATTACGCGGCTGAGCGGCAGCCGGCTCCTTTCCAAAACCAGGGCGGCCTCGCGTTGCCCTGGTTTTTTTTGCGCCTTGGACTTCCCGGCAAGGCGCTACTCCTGCGCCAAGGCCTGTTTGACCTTCAGAAGGAGGTCCTGGCTGGTGAAGGGTTTCTGCAAGTAGGTCCCTATGTGGTTCTGGCCGGCCGGCCACACGTAGCCACTGGTGCAAAGGATGCGCACTGCCGGGGAGTGCCGCTGGAGATGCTCGATGAGTTCGCGGCCGCTCATGGCGGGCATGACCAGGTCGGTAATCACCAGGTCCACCGCGGGGTTCCGGGCCAGGAGGTCCAGCGCTTTCTGCCCGCTGTTTGCCGTCAGCACCCGGTAGCCGTAGGCCGAGAGCACCGTCTGGCCCATCGTCAGCAGCAGGTCCTCGTCATCGACCATCAATATCGTCTGGCCCCCGGTGAGGTCATCGACCGCGAACCCATTGTCCCTGACAATTCGCTTTTCGGCCGGCAGATAGATGCGCACGGATGTCCCCGCGCCCGGCCGGCTGGAGACCGCCACACCGCCGCCGTGATTGGTGACGATGCCATACACCCAGGCCAAGCCCAGGCCGCGATGATTGCCGTGCTTGGTGGTGAAAAAAGGCTCGAAGATTCGCGGCAGCACCTCCGGCTCGATGCCGCAGCCGTTGTCGCTGATTTCGACGCACACATAAGGACCCGCCGCCAGGCGCACATTCCGGTCCTGCGTAGGCTCGGTCAGTTCGATGTTCCGGCTCTGGACGGTCACCCGGCCATTGCCGCGCAGGGCCTGCACGGCGTTCTCGAGAACCTTCATCAAGGCCTGCTGCATCTTGGCCTCGTCGAATTTCGCAGCGAAGAGCTTGCGTTCCAATTGCAGTTGCCAAGCCCCCGGACCGAGGCTCGCCTCTCGTTGGAACACCTCGACGCAGCGTTGCACCAGCAGGTTCAGGTTCCCGGCGGTCTGCGAGCGGACCTCTTTGTCCTGGCGGCTGAAGGCGCCGAGGTCATTGGCTATCTCGGCGGCCTTGGCGGCGGATTTCTCGACCTCGAGCAACGACGCGCGCCAGGGATGGTTAGGCTCCACCTGGCTCAGGACCAACGAGGTGTGGCCCAGAATGATCGTGAGCGCATTGTTGAAGTCCAGGGCCACGGTCCGCGCCAACTGCAAGGCGCAATCCAGCTTCTGCTTGTGCGCCACGCTGGCATCCCCGCCCGCGGCCCTGGCTTCGGTCCGGGGAGAAGCCGTCTCCGGCAGCAACTGGAGCACGAAATACTTCTCCCCTTCTTTGGTGAAGGCGCAAATCGAGGTCAGAGCGGAAACCACCATGCCGCCCTTGGCCCGAAACTTGAGGGCCACGGTCGGCGCCGGCGAGCGTTCCCAGGACGCGAGAAACTGCTCCGCGCTGCCGCTATTTTCCAACGACCAAATGGCCGACAGCCCGGCGGAACCGCCCTCGAGCACGGGGCCAAAGAGCTTTATGGCCGCGGCGTTGGCGCGGCACAGGATGCTGCCGCCATCCACCAGAAGCGCCGGCCAGCCCGCATTCTCCAACGCAAAAACAACGTCAAGCTTCATCAAGTCCGCACTCAACATGCAGCTTAGCCTGCCGGGGCCCTTTCTCAATCCTAAAGTAGTCCCACGTTCACAAGTACGCGGACCCAGGGGCCGAGGGCCGAGTGTCGAGGGAGCAAGGGGTGCGATTAAGAGTGTCGGTCAGCTCACGGCCCCTCTTTGCCCCGGAGGGGCTTCCGAGAATAGCCCGGCGTTTCAACGCCGGGTGGGCGGATCGAAAGCCTGCATCCGTCCCGAAGGGACGGCTGAGGGCAAGGAGTATTCTCAATCGTCCCTCCGGGACGAGAATCTCTTTTCTCACCTCCCCGGCGTTGAAACGCCGGGCTATTGTCGGATGTCCCTCCGGGACAAAGCTCCGGTATGCACGCCCGACATTTTTAATCGCATCCGTGCGGCAGCGAGCGAGGCGCCGACCCTCGACCCTTGGATGTCGGATTGCTTACGAACTGGGGCCTATTTTGCGCTGGCGACGAAGGCCTTGAGCAACCGGGCGGCTGAGGCCCCGGCTTCCCGGGTGGCGGCCAGCATCCCGGCGTGCGTGAGCGGGTGCGGACTTCGGCCCGCCGCCAGGTTACTGATGCAGGACAGGCCGGCGACATTCATCCCGCGCTCGCGGGCGACAATCGCCTCGGGCACCGTGCTCATCCCCACCGCGTCCGCGCCCAGCCGGGCGAAAGCGCGGATTTCGGCCGGCGTTTCATAGCACGGTCCGCACACGGCCAGATACACGCCCGCTCGGAGCTTTAGGCCGCAGTGCGCCCCCGCCCGGCGCAGTCGGCGGCGCAAGCCGGCATCATACACGCAGCTCAGATCTACAAACCGTCTCGACCCGCCGGACGGCCGCGCGGGAAAGTCGGGCCGCAAGGGGTTTGCGCCCATCAGGTTGATGTGATCGGTCAATACCATGAAATCACCGGGGCTAAAGCGGGGGTTGATGCCCCCGGCAGAGTTGGTGAGGAGCAGATCGCGGATGCCGTAAGCGGCCAGCGCGCCGACGAAGAAAGTGACCGACCTCATGGGATGGCCCTCGTAAAAGTGAGCCCGCCCGCTGAGCACCATCACCGGCGCGCCCCCGAGACGCCCAACCAGCAGTTGGCCCTCGTGCCCGCTCACCCCCGCCGGCGCAAACCCCGGCAACTTCCCAAACGCTATCCGCGCATCCGCCTCGACCTCGGCGAGGACAGGGTCAAAGCCGCTGCCCAGAACTATCGCCAGCGTCGGACGGAGGTCCGATAATCTCAGGAGCTTTGCCGCGATTGCTTGCGCTTCGGGAGGGTGTTTCATGCGTCTTCATCTGTGGTGGATCCGAATTGGTCTGCAAGCATATTCTTGATAGATTGGTCCTCACGATGGCTGAGATTGTCCTGGGCACGCTTAATGCGAAATACATTCACGCGGCGTTGGGCCTGCGCTGCCTGCTGGCCAATCTCGGGCCGCTGCGGGCGCGGGCGGCCATCGCGGAGTTCGACATCAGCCAGCGGCCGGTGGACATCGCGGAACAATTGCTGGCGCGAGGTCCCCGCATCATCGGCCTGGGCATCTACATCTGGAACGCGGCGCCCGCCACGGAAGTCGTTGCGACTCTCAAGCGGGTGCGGCCGGACGTCCTGGTGATTCTGGGCGGGCCGGAAGTGAGCTACGAGGTCGAAGAACAGCCCATTGCTCAGTTGGCGGACTACGTCATCACGGGCGAGGCGGACTTGAAGTTCGCCGAGGTCTGCGGGCGGCTGCTTGCGGGAGAGCGGCCCGGGGAAAAGGTCATCGCGGCGGAACCGCCGGATTTCTCACGGCTCGTCCTGCCTTATGACGATTACGATGCGCAGGATGTGGCGCACCGCATCATCTACGTGGAGGCCTCGCGCGGGTGCCCGTTCACGTGCGAGTTCTGCCTCTCCTCCCTGGACGTCCCGGTACGGCAGGCCCCTGCGCCGGTCTTGCTCGAACACCTGGGCCGCCTGTTGGAGCGCGGCGTCCGGCAATTCAAGTTCGTTGACCGCACGTTCAACCTCGATGCCGCCGCCAGCGGAGAGATTCTGGAATTTCTGCTCCGGCGCTATCAACCGGGCCACTTCTTCCACGTCGAGATGGTTGCGGACCGGCTGCCCGAACGGTTGCGCGGGCTGATCGCCAGGTTTCCGCCAGGCGCTCTTCAAATCGAGGCGGGCATCCAGACCTTCAACGAGGAGGTTGGCGCCCGGATTGGGCGCCGGCAGAATTACGAGCGGTTGGAAGAGAATCTCCGCTTTCTGCGCCGTCACACAGGGGTGCATGTTCACGCGGATTTGATTGCGGGCTTGCCGGGGGAGGGCCTCGATAGTTTCGCCGCGGGATTCGACCGGTTGGTGGGGCTGGGGCCGCAGGAGATTCAGGTGGGCCTCCTCAAGCGGCTGCGCGGGGCGCCGATTGTCCGGCATGACGCCGAGTGGCAGATGACGTATAACCCGCACCCGCCTTACGAGATATTGCAGAACAAACTGCTCGATTTCGCCACTGTGCAGGGGCTGCGCCGCTTCGCCCGCTACTGGGACCTTGTGGGCAACAGCGGCAATTTCGTGGAGACCACACCGTTGATTTGGAGCGGGACCGAGCCGGCCTCCCGGTCTCCGTTCCACAGCTTCATGCGGTGGACCCAATGGCTGCATGCTCGCGTGGGCCGCACCGACGGGATCGCCCTGGTCCGCTTGATGAAGCTGCTCTTCGACTACCTGGCGGGCGAACTGAGGCTCGATCCCAAGAGAGTCGCCGAATCGATCTGGCGCGATTACCAACGCGGCGGCCGGCGTGACAAGCCTGCCTTCCTCACCGGCTGCCTGCGCCCCGGCCCGCCGCAGCCTCTTCCGCCCCCGGACTGGCCCTCGATCCCCAAACGCCAGGAGAGGCGCAGGCGTGCGATGGGTTAGGCGGCCCGCCCGTTGCGCAGGCCCCGCAGGGTGCTTGCGCCAAAGGGGAACAGCAGCGACACGCCGGCTAATTCCAAGGGGGGCCTGCGCTCCATAACCATATCCGATTGGCTCCATAAACCCATTTGACAATCAGCGCCATCAGGTGCATGTTTTCCGCGAATTGTTTTCGCTCCTCGGCGGCGGATCGAGGGACGACAAACAAAAACAGAAAGGAATAAACATCATGGCAAAATTCATGTGTACTCATACAGTCAAGGGCATCACTCGCGATCAGTATTGTCAGGTAGCGGCGGCTTCCCAGCAGGACCCGACCGTCAAAGGTCTCCAGAGTTTCGCCAACCTGACCGAAGGCAAGATTTACTGTGTTTGGCAGGCCCCGCAGCCGGAAGCAATCGCTGCCTGGTTCAAGAAGATGAATGTCCCCTTTGACACCATCATACAAATAGAACTGGAAGGGGCAGGCGGCACTGTCCAGGCGGCCTGAAGAATCCGACTTTCCCTTTAATGTCGAGCCTAGCTGGGTCGCCTCTGGCGCAGAATCCGCAGGGTGCTTGCGCCAAAGGGGAGCAACAGCAACGCGCCCATGACCAGCGTCGTTGGCTCGGGTTATCATATCGTCAGTTCAGCAAGGGCGCTGGGGCCTGGGCTGCCATGGGACATTACGGATACACATTTATCGAACTTTGCGTCCTGCGAAAGGCATCCGCTTGAGGCGCAAGCCCCAACGTGGATGCCTCATACCGCTGCCAAGTTCAGCTTGCAAACGTTGCCATGCGCGGGATATTTCCCAGGAATGGCGCGTAGAATCACTCTCCTGGCCTTGGCGGCGACGCTCTTGGTGAGCATAAGCGCCGCGCAATTCCAGTCCGGCCGCCGCCGTTGGGCTGGGGACACCGGGCCGATGGTCCAGACCGAGGGCGGCGACTGGGTCAACGAAGACACCGTCCGCACCGCGCGCGAAACCGCGCCGCACAGCGTTGACCTGCCGCCGTGGACCAACATGCCCGGCTTCGAGAAGGACGTGTTCGTCTTCACGCGCGTCATTTTTAAATCCACGCCGGGCGGCCCGAGTTGGCTGGGCTGGATCAACGATTATCCCGACGCCGACCTGAATCTCTCCGCCCGCCTCCAGTCGCTCACTTCCATAAAAACCGACCCGGATTGCCGCGTCTTGAAGCTGACCGACCCCTCGCTGGCTGATTATCCGTTCATTTTTATGTCCCACCCCGAGCGGATGGAACTGCGCGACGACGAGGCCAACGCCTTGCAAAAGTACTTGCTCAACGGCGGCGCGCTCCTGGCGGACGATTTCTGGGGCGACCGGAGCTGGGAACATTTGGAGAAGCTAATGAAGCGCCTGCTGCCCGACCGGTCCTGGACTGAGCTGACGATGGAACATCCGTTGTTTCACTGCGTGTTCGATTTGCGCGGGCCGATGAGCCGTCTGCAGGTGCCCACGCTCCAGCTCTGGCGCCGCCGTTACGACCCGGACGACCCGGAATCCTTTCCCTCAGCCTTTCGCGGCCAAGGCTCACGCGAGATGCATGTCCGCGCCTGGCTCGACGGCAAGCAGCGCATCACGGTCCTTGCCCTTCACAACTCCGACACCGGGGACGGCTGGGAACGCGAGGGCGAGGACGAGGTCTATTTCCACCAATTCTCGGAGAATCGCGCTTACCCCCTCGCGGTGAACGCGATTTTTTATCTGATGACGCACTGAGGCGGGAGGCGTGGAGCGTGGAGCGTCAGGAGCCTGGAGCGTGGAGCGTCAGGACGGTTCCTTGGTTGCGGCTTCGCCGGGCTGTGAAATGTCCGGATTAAAGCCCAAACGCATCGCTCCAACTCGCCGCTTCGCGCACGCGTTCGAGGACCACGCCGGCCAGGTCCGGGTCAGTGCCGACGCTTGGGGAAAGCCAGACCAGTTTGCCGTCTCGTTCGGTGGGATTTCCCCAGGCCGGCCGGCCTTGCCCCAGCCGGCGTCGAACGGCCTCCTCGGCCTCGCCCAGCATCACCGGAATGTCTTCCTGGACGTGCAGGCCGTCGCTGATAAAAAACGGGACGACAACCACGCGCCTCGTCGCCGCCAACGCCCAGCAGCCATGAATCCTCGGTTCTTCCTCGAGAAATACGCCCTGCGCGTCCGCATAGAGGTCCAATGCCCGAATCAATTGCGCCTGCCGCTCGACGGCCCGCCGTGAGTTGGGGTCCCGCCGGGTCCCGTGACCGGCGACGAACAGGGTCGTCTCTTTCAAGGCCGGCGCGCGGCCCAATGGAAATTGCCCCAAGACCTCCCGGGCCCTGGCCAGCAGCACGCCGGTCATGCTGCCGTGCGTGCCCACGGGCTTGCAGTAAAAGAGCGTTTGCCCGCCCTGCCGGCGCGCGCGGCAAAAGCCCTCCTGCCTCGAACCTCGAAAACCCAAGGCCCGTGGAATCAACCGCTCGCAGAAATAGCCTTCGCTGATGAAGAGTGGCGCGATGAAAATACGCGGCGCCCCCAGGGAGGACACGACCTCCGCCAGGCGAGGTTCCTGCTTCCAAAAGGCCTCGCGCACCTCGGCAAAGCAGCCCCTCCGCCGCAGTTCGGCCGCGTGCTGGAAAACAGGGGCCTCCGACCCCGCATTCAGGGTCGTCCCATGGCCCAGCAAGACCAGGGCGGCATCCGCGAAGTCCTCATGACTCACCGGTTATCCTTAGCTCAGGCGGAAGGGCGGCGCAAGGGCGAGAAATGGGGGGATTAAGATTAACATTAGGAGCGGGATTAGGATTGGGATTAGGATTAGGATTAGGAGCAGGACTTAATCTGAATCCCCCATTTTAGGAGCCGATGTCAGGGGGTGTTTCGGAACCCAGTCGCGAAGGGGTGCGGAACGATTTGATTTTCGGCGGTTTGCGAGCGAATAGTTACACTGATGATCATGCAAGCCATTTCTGATTCTGTCCTGGACAAACCGGCGGCGCCCGCGAGCCCGTGGTCCCGGACCAACCCGTATGTCGCGCAATTAATCCGCCACGAGCGTTTGACCGGCCCCGGCTCCCTGAAGGACACAAGGCATTTTGTGTTGAGCCTGGAGGGGAGCGGGCTGACGTATGCCCCCGGCGACTCGCTGGGGGCCTTCGGATGCAATTGCCCGGCCCTGGTTGAGGAAGTCCTCGCCCTGCTGGGGTTCGAGGCGGAGTCCCGCGTGAGCGATCCCAAGGGCCGGCCAACGACGCTTCGAGAGGCCTTGCTGGCGGATTACATCCTGAATCGGGCCAACCGCAAGGTCATGAGCGGCCTGGCCGAGCGCATCCCCCAAGGCGAGCAGCGCAATCGCCTGATGGAAATTATCGATCACGGCGACTTGCTCTCCGAATACATCGATACCCGCGATTATGTGGACGTCCTCAAGGACTTCAGCCACGCGAGGTTCGAGTCGCCTGCGGCGTTCGTGGCACAGCTCACGCCCGTGGCGCCGCGGCTCTACTCGATAGCCTCTTCGCCCGTGGCGCACCCGGGCGAAGTGCATCTGTGCGTGGCGGTGGTGCGTTATGATACCCATGGCCGCGCCAAGAAAGGGCTGGCTTCAGGCTTTCTTGCCGACCACGCGGGCCTCTATGCCAGGACCATACCGGTCTATGTCCAGGCCTCCCGCACCTTCCGCCTGCCCAAAGATGGGGCGACGGACATCATCCTATGCGGTCCGGGCGCAGGCATCGCCCCGTTTCGCGCCTTTCTCGAACACCGCATCGCCCACGGCGCCACGGGCCGCCACTGGCTCTTCTTTGGAGAGCAGCATCGCGCCACAGATTTCCTCTACGGGGACGAATTCCTGGCCTGGCATCGTCAAGGCAACCTCCACCGGCTGGACCTGGCCTTCTCGCGCGACCAACCGCATAAGATCTACGTCCAGCACCGCATGCTCGAACAGGCTCCAGAACTATGGGCTTGGCTCCAAAACGGCGCTTATTTCTATGTCTGCGGCGACGCCAAGCACATGGCCAAGGATGTGCATCAAACCCTCATCCAAATCGCCCGCGAACAAGGCGGACTCTCGGCTGAGGCGGCCGCAGAATACGTGAACGTCACTCTTATGAAGACGGAACGCCGGTATTTGAGGGATGTGTATTGACGTCGCTTACTGCAAACGCAACCTGGCCAGCACCTCCTGGGCGAGGAGTTCATAGGCGGCGGCGCCGGCGTTGTATTTGTCGTAGTGAATGATGGGTTTGCCGAAACTGGGGGCCTCGGCGAGGCGGGTGGCCCTGGGGATGAGGGTCTCGAAGACCTTCTCGCCGAAATGCTGGCGCACTTCCTCGACGACCTGCTGGGAGAGCCGGGTGCGCCCGTCGAACATGGTCATGACCACGCCCAAGAGCTCGAGCCTGGGATTGAGTCCGTTGTCGTGCAATTGGGCCATCACGCGGTTGAGCATGGAGATACCTTCCAGGGCGTAGTACTCGCACTGGAGGGGAACGAGCACGCTGTCGGCCGCCACAAAGGCGTTGAGGGTCAAGATGCCCAGGGAGGGCGGGCAATCGATGAAGAGGACGTCGAACTTCTGGGATTGGACCACCGGCTGCAAGGAGCGGGCGACCTGGTGAAGATGGTCTTCTGCGCGGGCCAACTCGATGTCAACGCCGCACAGGTCCACTTCGCTCGGGATGACCTCGAGGCGCTCGAAGGCGGTGGGGCGGACTTTTTCCAGGAGAGCGCCTTCGCCAAGGAGCACCCGGTAGGCGCTGGCGCCCTGCGTTTTCTCCAGCCCCACACCGCTGGTGGCATTGGCCTGCGGGTCAAGATCAAAGAGGAGCACCCGCCGGCCAAGGGCGGCGATGCAGGCGGAGAGGTTCACGGCGGTCGTCGTCTTGCCGACTCCGCCCTTTTGGTTGGCAACCGCGATGATTTTGGCAGACACTGTTGCAGGTGTAACCAAATGCGGGCGCACATTCAAGTTTTCCGACTGGATTTTGCGCCGCTACGGCAGCATCATTGGGCATGAACATGATCCTTTCGACGCATAACCTGACGCTGACCAAGGCCATCGAAGATCACATTATCAGCCGGATAGCAAAACTGGAACATCTGCACGAGCGGGCCACCAGCATTCGAGTGACCCTGGAACACGACTCCGCCAAAGCCCCGGAGCGCCAGTTTTCGTGCTCGATCCGGCTCTGCCTGCCGGGACCTGACCTGTTCGCCGAGGATGTCGAAAACGATCTCTATGCGGCCATCGACCTGGTGGCCAAGAAAATCGAGCAGCAAATCCGCCAGCGGCACAACCGATACAAGGCCCGAAAACATAAGACCGCCGCCCGCGGCAAACTGAGCCGCCAGGAAGAGGGAGTGTGATCCTCCGCGCCCGCGTTGTCGTGCCGATGCGCCGAGCGCCCATCCCGAACGGGGCGGTCCTCATCCGGCGCCATCGCATTGCCGCCGTCGGACGCTGGCGCGACTTGTCCACGGTCCGGTGCCCGGTGATTGACCTGGGCGAAGTGGCCCTGTTGCCGGGCCTGGTCAACGCCCACTGCCACCTCGATTACACGGACATGGCGGGCCTTTTTCTGCCGCCCAAGGTGTTCACTGATTGGCTCAAACTGATGAATGCCACCAAGGCGGGATGGACCCCAACTGACTACACCGAATCCTGGCGCCGGGGCGCGCAGATGCTCCTTCGGACCGGCACCACCACCGTGGGCGACATCGAAGCGGTTCCCGACCTCCTCCCGGCCCTCTGGCAGACCACGCCCCTGCGCGTCCTGTCGTTCCTCGAAATGATTGGCATCGGCCGCCGCCCTGCCCAAGCCATTGTCCGGGAAACTATGGCCCGGATAGCGTCACTGCGAGGAGGGCGCTGGCACCCCGGTCTTTCGCCGCACGCCCCCTATTCCACAATCCCCAGCCTGCTGCGCCTGAGCGCGGCAGCCGCCCGCCGCCGCCGTCGCCGCATCGCCATCCATGTAGCCGAGTCCGCGCTGGAGTTCGAGATGTTCACCCGGGGCCGGGGCGAGATGTTCGACTGGCTCCAGCGCAGCGCGCGCGACATGTCGGACTGCCGCCACGGCTCCCCGGTCCAGCACCTCGAACGGTGCGGAATGCTCGATGCCAACCTCCTGGCCGTCCACGCCAACTACCTCGGGCCCCGCGACGCCGCGTTGCTGGGCCGCGCCCGCGTCAGCGTCGCCCATTGTCCGCGCAGCCATTTCTATTTCCACCACCAGCCCTTTCCGCTGCGCGCCTTGCGCCGGGCGCAGGTCAATGTTTGCCTCGGCACCGACAGCCTCGCCAGCGTCTGTAAAGCGCCCCGGCAGACGGTCGAGTTGAATATGTTCGAGGAAATGCGGGCGTTGGCCGAGGGGGAGGCGCCGCGGCCCCGGGAGATTCTCCAGATGGCCACGCTCAACGGCGCCCGTGCCCTCGGCCTGGAAGGCCAGGTCGGCGAGATCTCCGGCCAGGCCCTGGCCGATCTCGTTGCCGTGCCGTTTGCCGGAAGCGTGGCCCGCGTTCACGAGGCCATCCTCGAACACCGCGGCCCGGTGGCTGCGAGCATGATCGGCGGCCAATGGGCGATTGAGCCGGAACAGTTCCGGGAGACTCATGACCGCCCCCTTTGACCAGGAACTGGCCCGGCGTCTGGCCCGGTTGCGGGACCAGGGACTGTATCGCGAATTGCGGCGCATCGATTCCCCTCAAACCCCGCACATCAAAATTGGCGGCCAGGCGTTGCTCAATTTCTCTTCCAACGACTATCTCGGCCTTGCCGCTGAGCCGGCCCTCAAGGCGGCCGCTCGCAAGGCCCTCGGCCGGTACGGGGCCGGCTCGGGCGCCTCGAGGCTCATCTCCGGTTCGCTGGCGCCCCACCACCAACTCGAGGAGGCGCTGGCGGCCTTCAAAGGCGCCGAGGCCGCGCTCAGCTTTTCCACCGGTTACGCCGCCGCCCTGGGAACCATCGGCGCCCTGGCAGGCAAAGGCGACGTTGTCATCCTCGATAAGCTCGTCCACGCCTGCATCGTCGATGCCGCCCGTCTCTCCGGCGCGAAACTCCGCGTCTTCGACCATAACGACGTCGGCGGCCTCGAGAGGATTCTTGAGTGGGCGGAAGCACGAAATCCGAAATCCGAAATCCGAAATCCGAAGGAAATCCGAAATCCGAAGGCCGAAATCCGAAGGCCGGATGGCGACGGCGGAGGGCTCAAGGCGAAGGCGGGGGCGGAGGGGCCGGAGGTTGGAGTAGAAAGCGGCCTGCCGCCTGAAGGCGGCGGGTCAGTGCTCATTGTGACGGAGAGCGTCTTCTCGATGGATGGCGACCAGGCGCCCCTTCGCCAACTGGTGGCGCTCAAGGAGCAATACGGGGCGTGGCTGATGGTGGACGAGGCTCATGCCACCGGCCTCTACGGCGTGAATGGGCGGGGCCTGGCCGAGGAACTGGGCGTCAGCCATCGGATCGAAGTCCAGATGGGCACTCTGGGCAAGGCCGTGGGGGCATCGGGCGGCTATATCTGCGGCTCGAGGACGCTCATCGATTACCTGGTCAACCGCGCCCGGTCTTTCATCTTCTCGACTTCCCCGCCGCCGGCTGCGGCAGCCGCGGCCACCGCAGGCATCGGTTTCATCCAATCCAGTGCCGGCCGCCGGCGCCGGGACCTCCTCTGGCGGCGTGTCTCCGAGGTTCGCTCCTTCCTCGCCGGCCAGAACCGCTGGCCCTGTCCCGCCTCTGCCCCGTGCGCCATCATTCCGCTGATCCTCGGCCAGGAAGAGCGCGCCGCGCGGGCCTCCGCCGCCCTGCGCGACCAGGGCATTTTCATCCCGGCCATCCGTTACCCCGCCGTCGCCCGCGGCCAGGCCCGCCTGCGCCTGACCCTCACCGCGGCCCATACCCCGGCAGACCTCGAACAACTCATGGCTGCCCTGCGGGGCCTGGACTTCTGACTTCTGGCATTTGGGTGTTGACAAAAAGGTATCAAGTGATACCCTAGTCACGTGATTCGAAATGAACGAAGAAACTGGGCAACTCCCAAAAGCATGGTGCAAAACAGTCGCCTCAATTTTGAAGGAGGCCAAGCCTGGAACGGTGTTCATTCGCCAGCGCGCCAGGCGCGACTGGGCATCTTTGACATCGTGTCCTTTTGATTCCGCTCTGCGTGAGGTTTTAGCGGATGCACTGGGAACCGAAGGTCTAAAGGGGAAAAAGCATTACATGGATGAGCCAGGCGAAACTCACAGCTTCATCTTCCGCTACGGAGATTCGCCCCTTTACACAAAAATAAACCTCACCAGCCAAAATCAGATCGTGATTGTTTATTTCGCCCACCGTCCCTTGAAAGGGGAGGACTTATGAAAAGTTTTAAAAACAGACTGGAACGTATTGAAGCCGAGGAACCGGTCCACATTCCCACCCTGGACGGCTCTGGAATTGCCGAGACCATTAAGGTCAAGGTGCCGGCTTGGCGCGATCCGAAGGACGGCGAGGTTTATCTCGATACGGAGGCCGCGGCGATCCTCGATAAAGTCAAGGCGCGCCACATGGGCCTGCTCACGCCCGAACAGATTAGGGTGTTGCGCGAGCGGTTGGGACTTACCCAGAAGCAAATCTCCGAACTCCTTCAGATCGGCAACAGGACCTGGACTCGTTGGGAAACTGGCCGGGAGCGCCCTTTCCGCTCCATCAACGTCCTGTTGTATGCACTCAACGACGGTAAAATCGATCTGGCCTATCTTCGCTCCCTTGCTCGCCGCCACGCAACGACTGGCATTACGCCTGAAAGCGAGAGGGTCGTGAAGAAAAGACGCGGTCTCCTGGTGATCTCGACTGCCGGCAGCGAATTCAATGCGACCGAGGCTGTCAGAGCCGTGCGGGAAGAGCGGTCATGAGGACATATTTGAAACCCGTTGCGCAGGCGGCGGTTCGCCGGAGCGCACCTTTTAGCCCTCCTTGAGCGCAAGATCACTTTTCCCTCCGTTACAGGGCTCGCATAGAGTCTGCAGGTTTTCTACAACCGTCTCCCCCCCGTCAACCCAAGGGATGACATGATCCACGACCAGGATCGTACCTGAGCGAAGTGCCGGGCTGCAACCGCATATTCTGCACTTGAAATTGTCTCGCCGCAGCACGAGAAATCTCATTCGCCATCCTACGTTCCGAGGCGTCTTATGGCGCGGCGCGGCGACCGATGGTGAACGGACGCATCCATGCTGCTCCGACCGGGCAGCCTCGTGGTCTGGTCCGTTCGGCTCTGGGTTCTCAAAGGCCGCGACGAATGCCTCCAGAGCTTTCCTGTACGTTCCAAACCGGTGTGGGTAAGGAGCGTAAGAGTACAGGGATAAGGGCTTCACAAAATCCGATTTCGTGGGCTGACGGCCAAGGGACTCCCAGAGGTGCTCGAGGTTCTCAAAGAGCTGCTCATCTGTAGTCGTGGCGTGGAAGTGGGCTCAAAGCAGCCTTCCCCAATTCCTCGTCTTCTGACCTCTGTCTAGCCACGTTTGAGGGTTCCCGTAAATGGTTTGAGCCGGCGGGCTTTCCGATCCGCGTCCAGTTCCCGGTTGGCTGCTTCGGCAAACTTGTCCAGTTCATCCGGCGTCGCGCCGTATTCCTGCGCGGCGTAATCGTCCGAATAAACCTTCACCGGACGGAACGCCACAATCGCGCCGTCAATCATCACGCCAATGTCTTCGCCTCGCAGGGTCTTTTTCAGCCGGAACCCGAGGTTTTGGCGGGCGGCGGTCACGGTCAATGTTTTCATAAAGTCACATTAATGTCGCTCAATGAATCGTCAAGCGCGCGTTCAGTTGGGCCTTGAATTTCAAGCGCGTTGACGGTACTTTCGAGGCATGGCTCTTACTGTTGAGATGGTTGCCCAAGAAGCGCTTGGCCTGCCGGTCACCGGACGCGCTCTACTGGTGGAGAGGCTCCTGGCCAGCCTCGCGGGTGAAACAAACCCAAGCGTGGAACGCGCTCACTTGGATGAAATCCGCGAGCGTCGCGCCGCCGTGCGTTGCGGCAAGGCCAGCCTCGTCGATGGCACAGAAGGACTCCGGGAGGCACGAGCCTCCCTGCGGAAATGAGGCATCGCTTCGTTGACGAAGCGTTGGCCGAGCTCATCGCCAGACTCGATCACCTCTACCTCTGGCACCCGTTCACACAGATGCGCGATTGGCTCAGGCGGGAGCCTCTTGTCATTGTGAGAGGCTCGGGCGCGGTGCTGGGTGATGCCCAAGGCCGCAAGTACCTGGACGCAAACTCCTCCATCTGGACCAATCTCCATGGCCATAATCATCCCGCCATCAATGCGGCCCTCAGCCGGCAGTTGAAAAAAATCGCCCACAGCTCGGCCCTCGGGCTGGCCAACGAACCCGCCAGCCTCTTGGCCGAACAACTGGTCAAGGCCGCAAATTCCCCAGTGGGGCAGGCATCCTGCCTGCCGCATCGAGCGGCAAGCAGGATGCCTGCCCCACTGGGAAAGGTGTTCTTCTCTGACGACGGTTCGACCGCGATCGAGGTTGCCCTCAAGCTGGCTTACGCGTTCGCCCTCCGCGCGGGCCGGAGCGCAAAGCCCAGGTTTCTCTCTCTGCAAGGCGCCTATCACGGCGACAGCCTCGGCGCGGTGGCGCTGGGTCATATTGACCTCTTTCACAAGGCTTATGCGGGCCTGCTGTTCAAAACTGACCCGGTCATGGCGCCTTACTGCTACCGATGTCCGTTCAATGCGGCGGCGCCCGAGCGCGCCGACGCGCGCGAATACCGAAAGTGCCGCTGGGAATGCCTCGACAAGCTGCACCGGAAATTCGAGGTCCAGCGGAAGAAGGGCAATCCTTATGCCGCCTTCGTGCTCGAGCCGTTGATGCAAGGAGCGGCCGGAATGATACCGCAGCCCTCCGGCTGGCTGCGCCAGGCCGGCGAAATCGCCCGCGGCCACGGCGCGCTGTTGATTGCCGACGAAGTCATGACCGGCTTCGGACGCACGGGGTCCCCTGTCCCATCCTCGGGCTTGCCCGTCCTGCCCGCCTCTGCGGCCGCCGCCCCATCCCTGTTTGCTTGCCACCACGAAGGGGTCCAGCCCGATTTTCTGGCCCTGGCCAAGGGCCTCACCGGGGGGTATCTGCCGATGGCGGCCACCCTCGCCACCCAAGCCGTCTTCGAGGCCTTTCTCGGCGAGTACGACGAGTTCAAGACCTTCTTCCATGGCCACAGTTTCACAGGCAACCAACTCGGCGCAGCCGCGGCCCTGGCCAGCCTCAAACTCCTCCAAGGCGCCCAGTCCCTTCGCGCGCGCCGCCAACTCGAACAGACCCTCCGCCAGGAATTGCGGGCGCTCTGGAACCTCCCCAACGTCGGCGACATTCGGCAGGTGGGCCTGGTTGCGGGAATCGAGCTGGTAAAAGACTGGCGGACGCGCCAACCCTTCGACCTGCGCCAACGCGCAGGCATCCGCGTGTGTGAGGCCATGGCCAAACGGGGCGTCCTCACCCGCCCTGTCGGCGACGTCATCGTGCTCATGCCCCCCTACTGCACAACCCCGGACCAGACCCGCCGCATGGTCGCCGCCCTGGCCCAGGGAGTCCGGGAACTGCAAGGCGCCTGATGCTGGAGCTCGGATGGGGTAGCTTAAGCCACAGATTGCACAGATTGCACAGAAAAGAATTTCCATCTGTGCAATCCGTGCGATCTGCGGCTCAAAACCATTCCGGAGGCGGGGTCACGGGATCAACAACTGCCCGATCTCCTCGTAGGACCGCGCGACGTGAGTCGCGGCGCGCAGTTCCTCGGCCGGATGGGTGTTTGTGATGGCGATGACCTGCATCCCGGCGGCCAGGCCCGCAGCCACTCCGGGCTTCGAATCCTCGATGACGCAGCAGTTCTCCGGGGCAATGCCCACCAGTTGAGCAGCTCGCAGAAAAATGTCAGGGGCAGGCTTGCCGCGCGGGACCTCGGTGTCGGTCACGACTGCGGCGAAGAACGGGCCCAGGTTCGCCAACCGGAGGACCTCCTCCACAATCGCCCGCTCGGAGCCGGACGCCAGGGCCAAAGCATAGTGCGCCGCCAGCTTTTGAATCAGCCCGGGCAGCCCGGCGAATACGGGTTGCTCGCGCCGGATCAGTTCCAGCAGGTATGCCCGCTTCATTGCGGCCAACTCCTCGACGGCCTCCTTGGGTTTGTTTTTCGCAACGAAATCTATCCACAACTGCTGGTCGGACCGCCCGACATAGTCCGAGAACTGCAACCCGTGGGTGCCGGCATAACCGAGGACGCGCACGACCTCCAGAAACGCCCGCTCGTGCTGCGGCTCGCTGTCCACAATCACACCGTCCATGTCGAAAATGACGGCTTGCACGCCCTTCATGCTTAGACATCAATGACCGGCCCCTCTCCGTCGTCGGGGGAATCGGGCGGGCGGCGGCGCCGGATGCGCAAACGCCCGGCCCCCGTCAGGACGTTGAGGATGCTCGAGACCAAACTGATGATGAGCGCGCCCCAAAAAGCCGCCCAAAAACCCTCGACCCAGAAGTAGGAGTGCAGCAAGTACCCAACCAGCAGGAGCAACAGCGCGTTGATGACAAACCTGAACAGGCCCAGCGTCACAATGACAATCGGAAATGTCAGAAGCATCAGAATCGGCCGCAGCACTGCGTTAAGTATCCCTAGCAATAGCGACGCCACGAATAAATCCAGCGGACTCGCATAATCGATGCGGGGGCGGAGAAGATACACCGCCACCAGGACCGCCAGGGTGTTGATCACCCAGCTATGCAAGAACCGTTTCACACAGCGATTTCTCCAACCTGATTCTGAATGCCCAGCCCACGTCGCCAAAAACCATGGAACATTTCCCCCCCAATGACAAGCCAGTTCCTTTCAACGCGTGGAAATCACGCATTTTGCGTGATTCTCACGCGGCGGAGCGGCCTCGAACCCGTCTATTTGTGCTTATCCGGCGTTGGCAGGCTCTATGCCGGCCTAATCCCGGTGCCTAAGTGTTCATGGCAAAGTTCTTTGTAACCTTTTGGACCTTTTGCTTCTGGTAACAGGTGGATATGAAACAAATTCGGCAGCATCGGTCATCAGTCCGGGGCCCGGGAGGCAGGGGCGGGCCGGCCTTCACCCTGATTGAACTGCTGGTGGTCATTGCCATCATCGCCATCCTGGCGGCGCTATTGCTTCCGGCCCTGAATCGCGCAAAATCAGCGGCGGATTCCGCCGCCTGCCGCAGCAACTTGCGCCAACTCATGCTGGGCATCAGCATGTACGCGCAGCAGGGGGGCGCCTACCCGGACGACCCTGGACAACTTCCTTATGAGATTCAGCCTTTTGTCGCGGCGCCGTGGCCCGCCAATAACTACGCCGCCCAGAGCACGGGCGGCCCCGTGGGCGCCCCTTCATACCTTGGCCCGCGCTCCAGCGTCCATGCCTGTCCGGGCGTATGCCAGCAGCGCTTATTTCCCCGAACTCGCCCCGGTGCTGACCGCCTACTATGGAAGCTACGGCTACAATGACCAAGGGGCGACCTTCTCGACCTGCGACGGGCCGCCGGCGCCGGATACGCTGGGTCTCGCCGGCAACCTGGTCTTTCCTTCGGCGCCGGTCCGCGAGAGTCAGGTGGCCGTGCCGAGCGACATGATCGCCATGGCCGACGCGCCCTTCTGGCCGAGCGACGTGGGGGCGTTCATGCTGGGCTACGCTGCCTACGGCGTCCCCAGCGGCTCACCCCAGTTGAGCGTGGCTCTCGAGGCGCCGTTTTATGACCGGAGAATATGCGGCCTGCCGGCGGGTGATCCCCTTGTTCAGGCATCCCCGCGGCGCCATGGCGGGCGATGGAATGTGGGGTTCCTGGACGCGCAAGTCGAGAACCTGCGGGCCAAAGACCTGTTCAACCTGGCCAATCCCAATGCGGCCCAGCGGTGGAACAGAGACCACCAGCCGCATAACCAAGGATGGTGGCCGCCGATGGGCCTGCGGTAAAGACTTCGTCGCAACCTTTGTCGACTTAGCCATTTCTCGACAAAGCAAATCAAGGTTGCGACGAAGGTCAGCAAATAGATGAAAACGATTGTTTCCATTGAAGCCCACTCTGGGACTCATCCCGCAGGGATGAAAGAAGGTAGCCGGGGGTCGAAGCGTAGCGAGCCCCACGGTCCCGGTGCGGCTTGTCTCCCGCATCCCGGAGGGATGCCCGAAGGCTGCTCGCGCAAGGGATGCGTAGGTTTCTGGCACCACGTTCCGGGGTGCAGGACCCACGCCGCTCTTGACCGGGGGTCGCCGCTGCGCTGCGACCCCCGGCTTCCTTCTGTCAACCTTCCGGGTTGCGCACCACCTCCGCAAGCCCCGCCAATGATCTGCGATCTCGTTGGCTTGAGTGGTGCTGTCCAGCGCCCCCTGCTGGCCGCGCTGACTGCGGTGCTCGCCCTGCTTTGGTTGGCCGACAGGTCCTGCGCGCAGAACATCGCGCGGACAATAGCGCCAAACGCGTATTGGACTTGCGTCGCCTCCTCCGCCGACGGGACTGTCCTGGGGGCGGCGGCCTCCGGCTCGAGTTGGAACGAGACCGGCCTGGTTTATGTCTCGACTAATGCCGGGGCTGCGTGGAGTGCCGCCGCCTTGCCATGCCTGACGTGGGCATCGTTGGCCTGCTCGCCCGACGGGACCGAGTTGGCGGCGGCAGCATACGACGCTACGCTTATGGGGGAAGTCGGCGGTTCGATCTAAATTTCCACCAACTCGGGACAGACCTGGGCGCAAAGCGGCGCGCCCACCCAACAATGGACGGCGGTTATTTTTTCGGACGACGGCGCCAGATTAACAGCCTCGGGCATGCCGCTGAACAATCTTTGGCTCAACTTCCTGAGCGACGTCTATGCCTCGGTGGACATGGGACAGAGTTGGAGTGCCATCGGCGGGTGGCTTCCGACGTTTTTCTGCCTCGCCTCTTCAATGGATGGCGCGACGCTCGCGGCCGTGGTCGGGGCGGGTCCTGGCGACCCGCATTCGCTTGGGGCGGTTTTCACCTCGACCGATTACGGGGCCTAACGAGGCAGGGCCTCAGACCGGCAAGGCAAGGTAAGTTGTGAGGCATTCGGTTGTCCCTGGGGGTGCCTTGCCGCTCTGAGGCCCTGCCTCGTTAGCCGAGATATCTTCAAGCCCAACACGCCCTACGACGCCGAGAAACAGGCGGGCGGGTGGTGCTGACCGAACTGGTGCCGGCAGAGGTTCCGATTGTCCGGGCGCGCAGGGTCGATGGACGATGGGTTGGAGCCGATATTCATTTAAACCGTGAAGTAGTGGCAGCGGCGACCCGGGCTGACCGGGATGCGCGATGAAACGCTGCTGGGACTCATCGGCGCTGGTGGATGCCCTTCATGATTCACGAATCGAAAGACTCGCGCGTGAAAAAGACCAGTTTACCCGCCCTCATACTCTGGCGGAGATCTTCTCAACTCTGACCGGTGGCCGGTTGGGCGTGAGGTATCTCCCTGACGACGCTGCCGCGCTCATCAAGGAGGTTACCGGCAAATTCAATTTCGCAAACCTGGACGCCACCCAGACACAAGCTGCCTTGGATTCAGCCCAGAAGCAGGGCGTTCGGGGCGGAAACATCCACGATTGGCTCCATGCCAAGGCCGCCAAGAAAGCCGGCGTGCAGGTGCTTTTGACCGACAACCACAGCGACTTCGTAAACCTTGCCGTGGGCTTCGCAGTCGAGGCGCCCTGAAGCACCTGTCCGCACGCCACAAAGGCGCCCAGGACGACCAGGCAAGCCCATTGCAGACCCCGAAGCAGCCGCCGCCCGCCGGCCTCTTTTTGATGCCGGCGATCGGCAGCCGCAAGGCGTGAAAGAACAGTTCGGTGCTCGTTTAGCATAGACCCCACCTGCGACGCAAAAACCAATCCACCCCGAATAATACGCCTGCCAGGCAAAAAACCCAAGCCTGATTCCACACGGGGCAAAGCCGCAAAGCCGCGTCTGGGGCCGTTGACAAAGTCGTCCTTTGGAGCGCCAGCCAGCGGATGTCAATTGTGGTGCTCTTCCGTCCCGGCGAGATCGCCCTCCAAGAGGAATTGGTGCAACATCTCTTGAACGCGTGGGTGTTCGTTCCACCCTGGCGCCGGGGCGACGGAACCACGCTCTGGAAAGGCAGTTGTGGTCATCTTGCGCACGGTCGCGTGTCCGTAGTTCAACGCGCGGGGAGTGCGGGCATCAGAGTGAGGGGCATACAAAAACCCACTAAGCGGTGTCCATAAGTCGGAAGCCAACAATTATGAACATGGCGCGTCAAATCGGTCTGGCAGCGGTTGTCGCGGTGGGATCGCCCGCTGCCCAGTCAAGGAGATCCCATGGCCTCAGGCTTTTCTCGGCCAACGGTCTGTCGCAACAAGAAGTGAGGAGGGCACAATGAAAGGGTGCGGATATTGTGGTCGCGAGAACGCGGATGATGCCGTGTATTGCCGGGAATGCGGAACCGGGTTCACTCCGCTGGCTGTTTCTGACCACGCTGCGAGGCCGGGTCCGGGAAGCTGGGTGTGGCAGGGGCGGGGCCTCGTCGTGTTGGCTGTGTTGGGTGCGATTCTCCTGGCGGGCTGTCTTTACATGCTGAGCCTGGGGCCGGTCGAGCGCTACGTTGCGACGATCACAACTACGACCCCAAACCTGAGCACCACGGGATACACCTTGGTGCCCATGGGCACCAGCTACACCAAAGTAGCTTTTATGCGGACGATAGGGAAGGTACGCACCGTGCGGTTGCCAGGTTGCGTCGCGGCGGCCTACCGTCCAGCGTGGGCGCTGCGAGGACGAGTAGGGATCTACGAGTCGTACCTCTCCTGGTGGGAGGATCAAACGGCGCGCTGACGAGCCCCCACCTTACTCGGATCAACGGGAAGGAAACTGGGCCGCCTGGGTTTACTCTGTCGCAGGACCTCTCGTCGGAAAACTCCGGGTGGAGCTGGCAGCACTCCCTCAACCGGGCCAGCTCGACCTGGGCGTTGTCGGTGACGATGGACCCGGCGTCCGGCAGCCAACCGCGCAGCCGCCGGAAGAACACGCGGCACGGCGCGGCCATCCGCGAGGAACCTTCGATGCCGATGGTCGATGGGGTCAGCCATTAGGGCTGGTGCGGGGACCAAGTCCAAGCCCGTCACAGCGGGGCGCGGGATCATTCCCGAAACCAAAAACGTCAGCGACATGATTGGCATCATAATGGTGGCAATGTTATTGTGATTACATGGTACGAACACAGATCCAGTTGCCCGAGGGGGTGCATCTCAGGCTCAAACGCCTTTGAGGCAACGGGAGTGGTCGCTGGCCGAGGCGATTCGGCGGGCGGCTGAGGAGTTCCTCGACCGCCATCCGTCTCCAGAGGAGGGCATTGAGGCTTGGCATTTGCCGCAACCCAGGGACATGGGAACGCGGGCGATGAGCGCGGCGGAAATCAAGAGGCTGGCGCAGATGCCTGAGGCGGAGGAGAGATTTCCCCGGGAAAGAACTGCAAGGACAACCGAGGAGTAGTGATATCCCTGGACTCCAACCTGTTGCTGTATGCGTTTGCTCTGAGCTTGCCGGAGCACGCAAGGGCCCGGGGATTCCTTCGCAACGGCCAACGTGAAGGATTTTGGGGGTCTCGGATTTGCGCGCGTCTGGAATCCGCTCGCGGAGCCAACTTGAAAGGGAAGTCTGTTGCAGGCCTGATTCCGTAACGGGTCACTGACGGCGGGGCCGGGGATTCTTTAACCACGGATGGACACGGATGGACACGGATGGACACGGATTTAGGCATTATCTGTGTTCATCTGTGTTCATCCGTGGTTTGAAATCCCGCCGCTACTGAGGCCTTGCCTGATTCCTTTTTCTGCCCTTGACACACCCTCACTCATCAGGCGGGACTGAACGCACGCTTGCAACAGCGGACGTGGTTTGGAGAGATGGCCGAGTGGCTGAAGGCGGCGGTTTGCTGAATTCCAGGACCTTCCACCGGCCCTTCCAGGACTGGTGCTCCCACGTCCACCCATCCACTTACACGATTCAGGCACCACCCTCGTGTCGTGGCGGGTTAGCCCGGTCGGGGGTCAGACCATAGATTTTCCCCCTTGAGATTGACCTGACCAGACCTTCGGGTGCCGCCGTGCAACGCGGGGCAGTCCACAAAGTTACCTTCCAAAAGATCAACGATATGCAGTCATGAATTCTCACCGTCCTTGCGGCGTTTCCGAAAGGGGGCGAAGCGTGAAAGCCAAGCGTAACGACAACGCGGGCGGGGAGTCCAGCGGGGCAAGGCCCCTCTGGTCGCAACTGTTCTCGGCCGGCATGGAGTTCCCACGGTTGGACGGGCCGCCTGTCGCCGGTCATCCGTAGCGCCACGGCTGGCACGGCCAGCCAGATGGCGTATGCGAGCTGGGCGGGCCACTGCTGGTCGGTCCCGTCGCGAAAATGCAGGGTACTGGGGGCGGGTCGCTTGGTGCGAGTTTTCGCAGGATGGAAAAAGAGGGCAGGTCGTTCCCAGCCTGCCCGTGGTTCAAGGCCGCTCAGTTTAAGGAGCCGTCACGAGATGACCTTTACAATCTGACTTGGTCTTTCGCCGGCTGGCGGCGTTGCTCGCTCGTCACAGATCGGGGATAAGCTCCTCGCTCGCGCCTTGCCAGCCGCCAAAATCCCTGCGTCACCTTGTAAAGGTCATTTCTTGACGGCTCCTAAAGAACCAGTTCCGAGCTTTCTTGGGAATTCTCTGCCATGGTGTTCTTCGGCTCGTTGGCCTTTTGTTTGGCTGTTCCTAGACGTCCTGCGCGTCGAACATGAGGACGCCCTTGCTGAGGGGGGATTTCAGGGCGAACAGGACGGCGTCAGTCTGGTGCGGGTTGAGATCAACGGTTGCGTTGAACAGAAACGTGGAGAGGCGGTCAACATCGGCGGAGGGCCTTTGAAGCGAGCAAGTGTGAGTCCTCATCATTGACACAGACAAGCTAGCCCGCACGTGCGGCCGTGCCGACGGCAATGAGCCAAGCAGCAAGCCACCGTCGCCGCGAGGCCAAATTCTGACTCTGGACTGTGCCCGCACTAGGGGCGAGCACCCGAGAATCCTCGTCGGCCGCGCTGGCTTTAACGCTGGCACGCCTTCCGCGAGTATTGAGGTGGATAACTGTTTTGATGGACCGCGAATGGGGTCAAAACGTAGATTGGGGCTGGACCTGTAAGCGTTGCGCAACGCCGGTTGCGGTTTTCTCGCTCGCGTGTAGCCGATGGTGCAGCTCTGGGCTTGGCGCCCTTGGAAGTGCCGATCTGCAGCCGTGCCCCTGTCCGCTTGATCAGCAGCGTCGTCTCCGTTCCGAGCCGCCCGGCTGGGGTCAACGCTGGGAGCCACAAAACCAGGAAGGAGAATGCACAAAATGGAATTATTACTGCCGGGCGCCCAACCGTCGTGTCGGCGTGGCGATGCCCGCCAAAACGCCCCCATGGTCGCGCACGATCCCGGTCCAGGCCGCACTCGGGCGAGCCCCAGCAAAGGGGTTTTTATGCGGGCTTAACGGTTGCTGCCGTGCTGTGTCTGCTTCCGGGCTTTGTCCCGCTCGAGGGCGGCGTGAATCAGTTCGGGGTCGAGCCGGGCGTTGGTTTGCCGCAGTCGTTCCATTACTTGCGGCAATTCAAGCAGCCCCCGCGCTGCCGCTTGCTCAAGCAATCCAATCGTACCAATCACGGCGAGTCCGCAATGGATGGCCGCAGTACGCCGCGCGCGGTCGTCCATCAAGACGGCAGCGGCCTTGATCTCACACGCCAGACAAATAGCTTCCAACTCGCCCGCGTCCACGTCCAACGCCAGGTCGAGCGACTTGGGCGCTTGGACGGCAGCCCAGGGCGGCAACGAACGCGCCCACTCTCGCACCGGCGGCGGGGTGTTTGGTTGCTGAAGCTCGCGGAAGACCGCCGGCGGAATCACCACTTTGCTGAAAAGGCGAGGAAGCGCCATTTCCGCGCCGCACAGGATGAGATAGTGCAACGGTGAGGTGTCCGAGACGACGACGCTCACGAGCCGGCGAGGATTTTGTCCAGTGTCGCGTTGTCGGCTTCCAAGTCTGCAGCGGAGTAATTCACCGGAACGCCACGTCCCTTGAAGAAAGCTTCCGTTTGCCAATAGTCGAATCCCAGTATCTCGCCGACCTGTCGGTGCGAAAGACGTCCGGCGCGATAACCCTCAATCGCCGCGTCTTCCATGACGTGGCGAGCCACAGCGTCAGGGGTTTCTCCCCACTGACGCGCGACATGATCGGGCATTTTCACTGTGACCTGCAAGGCGCCGTAACTGTAGCACTGCGGCAGTGGTTGTGGCAAGCAGGAACACAGACCGGAGATGAGCCTGCCATCGTGCGTTGCGCATCCATGCCGCGGGCCTCCTTTCTCGAGGCACAGCGGCTCGCGGCAAAATCAAGGCAGGCTCGCCGCATCAGCGGGCGTGAAAAGGGTGTATTCCTGGTCGAAGTGTTCGCGCAACGTCCGGGGCGCCGGGGCGCCGGGCGGGGGCGGATCTGATCGAGGCACGATGAGCACCTGAATGGCCTGCCGCTCGAGGAATTGCTTATAGCCCGGACGGAGGGCGGAAACCACCACGGTCTTGACGCCGGATTTTTTCAGCGCCTCCAATTCCGCCTCGGCCAATTGGGGAAAACCAAAGAACGACACAACGGCGGCCAGGTCCGGATGGGCTTCGAGCGCCTTAAGAAACTGGTCGGCCGGCAGGCCGCCGCCGGTAGCCGCCATCAAGTTGGGGGACACGGGGATCATTTCGGTCACCAAACTTAGGCCCGCGTGTTTCTTCAACGTCTGTTGAAAGGCCTCCAACTCCGCCTGGACCCAGGGATTTTTGACCTTGCCGGTGTCCCGGACGAAGACCATCACCCGGCCTTGGCTTCCTGCCAGCTTGGCGGTTTCTTCGGCCGTCACGGCGCCCAGGACCTCGTAGGTATTGTTGAGATCGACCTTTGGCCCGAGCGCGCCGCAGCCCAAATAGAGGCAAACCGCCGTCACGCCGACGGCGAGGCTACTGACCGCAAAATCTTTGGTTCGCTTGTTCATGGCCGCCGGGATTTACCGCGGGCCGGCGCGCTGGAGAGGATCCCAATAGCGCGAGTTGGCCAGCGCCTTGACACTTCCATCCGCCGGGTTGGCCGGGGGATTGATCATGGCGCTCTTGCGGGCTTCAGCATGGGCGTCGTTGAACCCCACCACGCCTTCGCCGAGGTGACGCGCCGGCTCGATGCCCTCGTAGGTTGGAAAAGAACTGAACTCCACCACGCTCGGGATCATGCAGGACGACTCCCACCAGAGGCTGGAGCTCCAAACCGGCGGGTCCCCGTACGGGTGCTTGTCGCCGTTGACCAGGTTCTCCGCGGGGTTGAGGACTGAAGTCCGCTTGAAGCTGACGGGTATGTTGAAATTGATCCCGCCCACGGCAAGGGTTTGAGCATCGTAAGGATGGTGCCCCAGGAAGAAGCCATTGTACCCATAGCCGACCAGGTGACAATCGAACCCCCATTGCCATTCGGTTCCATTGTCCAGGCGCTTGCCTTTGATGGCGGGGTCGTGGAACAGGTTGGACCAGGAGCCCCCCGTATTGTAACTGAGAAGGGCGGTGCCCCACCAGTTGGTCAGGGAGATAGTGGCGTCGGTGTCATTGATGTTCTGGTTGCGGTGCGCGGGAAAGGTGTCGAGGTTGTCAGTGGTATAGTACTGCATGAGCAGGCCAATCTGCCTGAGATTGCTCAGACAAGCGGTGCGCTGGCTCTTGGACTTGGCGTTGGAAAGCGCAGGCAGGAGCATCGAAGCGAGAATCGCAATAATCGCGATGACCACCAGCAGTTCAATCAGGGTGAATGCGCGACTGCGGACCCTGTCATTGTTCTCTTCAGGAGGTGGAGTGTTCATGGTGTTGTTCCCCGTGAGATGAGTTGTTATGGCATGCAGAGGAAGCAGGGTATCCCATTTCGCGTTCAATGGCAATCGGCGTCTTGTCTTTCACTCCGGGTCGAGCTTTACGTGGTCCAGGCCGGCCATGGTGACGGACTGCTTACTTCTGCAACCGGTAGAAGCGGGTTCCGCTGGACGCCTTCACGGTGACCTGGTTGCCGACCACGCCGCTGACCGGGGTCCACTGCGTGGCGGGCAGGGTGGCGGTGGATTCGAGGGTGAAGCCTGTCGCCGTTGCGGGCCACGAGAGGGTCAGTTGGCTGCCGGAGCGCGACCAAGAGATGGCCGGCGGGGCCGGGGGCGATGCCATGGCCAGGAAATGGCTGTAGATGGCGCTCGGGCTGAGTGTCGTGGTGTAAAGCGCCACTTCATCGATGTCGCCGATCCACCCCTCACGTGTCGAGGTGTCGAGGGAAGAGCCGATTTGGGTCGGCAGGTTCCAGGTGAGGGCGACGTTCTGGACGTTGGTCCCGAGCGGATTGCCGTCCCAGTAGATCGTGACCATTCCGTCGCCGAAGGTGACCGCAAAATGGTGCCAGCCGGCGGTGTTCGCCGGCAAGGGGACGGTCAGGTAGGCGGCGCCGTTCCAGTCGCCGATTGCTTGCTGATTCGCGGTCGGATGAATGCTCCAGTCGCAACTGTTCAGATTGCGGCACGAGAACAGGCAAGGGTTGTACGCGGGATAGTTGGTGCTGCCGCTATTGGACGACCACCCCATTTGGAGCCAGGCCTCGACGGTGCCGCTGCCATCGGTGAACTCGAAAGCGGCCACTTCGCCCAACTCGATGTCGTTGGTGCCGTCCAAAGCCAGGCACAGACCCGTGCTGCCGACGCCCGCGCCGTAGGCCACGGTGCCGACCGCCGTGCCGTTGTTCGTGCCTTTGGAGTCGCGCGCGTCGCCCGAATCGAAGGTGTAGTAGGAGATGAGGCCAGGCTCCGCGAGGACCGCCGCCTGGTAGTTGGAGAGGTAATTGCCCACTTCCACGCTGACGCTCATGCTGGTGGCGCTGCCGCCCGGGTTGGAAACCTTCACGTAGTAAGTGCCGGCGTCACGCTCGGTCTAAAACCTCCGCCAAGAATGCCAAGTCGTTCTCAGTGCGTCAAGTCGCCTAACCCGGATATTTCATGCCCAAGGAGCGACGCCAGGCTCCCGAGGCCGCGTAGCGCAGGCTTCCAGCCTGCTGTATCGCCGACTTCGAGTCGGCAGCCTGTACCTGCTCGGCCGCGCCTGCGGATTAGAAATCCGCGATACAACTGGCTGGAAGCCTGCGCTACGCCTTCCGGTCAGCGACACTCGTGAAATGTCCGGGCCACTACAGCGACACTTCCTTGGAGGTCTCAACCACGGATTTCACGGATTTCACGGATGGGCCGGAATCCAACATCGCCTGATCCGTGGAATCCGTGCGATCCGTGGTCAATTCTTCGAAGTGTCGCTGTAGTGCTAGCGTCGAGATCCACAGATGGAGACGCGCGCAGGATCAGAATCTCCACTTTACGGACACACAAGGCCAACCGGACCCGACTGGTTTTGTGGGCGATGGCGGCCTGGAACTCCGCCTCCTCGACCACCGACTAAAAAACGCCGCTTTTGAGGTTCTATCATGGTGGGCGGGGCCGACGAGAAACCGCCGACCCACGCAAAGGTGTCGAGGTTCTTCAGGCCGATATTCAACGATTGCCCGCCGCCCATCGACAAACCCGCCAGGGCGCGGCGCTCGCGATCGGTGTACGCGGAGTAATTGGACTCGATGTACGGGATGATGTCTTTGAGCAAATCGTTCTCGAAGGGCGTGCCCCAGCCGCCGAAGCCGCCCCGCCCCCCGCCGCGGTCCCCCCTGGCTCCGCCTCGGCCCCCGTTGGTGGATGCGTTGCCGTAGGGGGACACGACAATCACTGGCTCGATCTTCTTGTCGGCACTCAGGTTGTCCAGTATGATTTGGGCGGACCCTTTCAGACCCCAACCTGTTTCGTCATCGCCAATGCCGTGAAGACAATAGAGCACGGAGTACTTCTTGTCCTTCGAGTAGCCGGGTGGGGTGTAAACCTGCATCCGGCGCTTGATGCCGACCGTCTTGGAGTCATATTCGATCATCTCCAAGTTGCCGTGAGCAATGTCCTCGCGTTTCACATCGAAACCGGCGGGAGCGTCCGGAAAGGCCGGCTTGTCGTCCGGTCCCAGCATGATCGGACCACCGAATCCGCCGCGTCCGCGCGGAGGTCGCTTCGCGGGCCCGCCGTTGGGGGGGCTTTAGGGCGCCGCGCCTCCAGCTTCGACGCGCCTGGCCACGAATTCCGTAGTCCCGAAATCCCCGACTTTGCGGGTGAACTTGATCTCGTTGCCGCTCACTTTGCCGGTGTAATCAATGCGCACCTCGTTGTCCTGGAACTGGCGCATTTCCACGAACGCCAGGGTGTTGCCGTCCAGCTTGACCTCCCTGAAGTCCACTTCCCGTTTCTGGTCGCGAAGTTCGGCGGTTGCTTTCGCGGTGACCTTCCCCTCGTCCACTTGGAAGGCGAACAAGTATTTCTGCTGGCCGACCGGCGAATCGAACTCTGCGCGCCATTGGCCGGAGACACCCGCGGCGGGCGCTGGCGCGGCCCCACTGGTCTCGGCCGCTGCCTGCGGAATGATCTCGATCGCGCAGATTTGCGGGTTCTCAACCTTGGGAGTGAAGGTCACCTTGATCTTGCCGTCCGTGACGTCGACGTTGACCGTCTCCACGTAGGCCTTCAAAGGCCCGCCGGCCTTGACCCAAACGTCGAAGTCCTTGAACTCGCGCCCCTGGACGTTGAAGGAAAACACGCGCTCGCCCGGCCCGTTGATGCCTTCGTATGTTTCCGCGAAATGCAGTTTCACCAGGTACTTCCCGCTGGGCACAGGCCATGAAAAGGAGTCCATGCTGTAATGCTCCGCCCGGTAGAGGTCGGGGCTCTTCGTGTTGGCGATCTGGATGTCGGGCCTTTCGATGGTTTGGCCGCCCTCAAAGCCCTGGTCGGCCATCCAGACATTGCCTTCAGCGTCTTTGACAGGTTCGGATTTTCCCGCTTTGATCCGGACCGTCTTGGCAGCGGGCGCGGGCGCTGCCGCGCCGGTCTCGGCCGTCGTCTGCGCGACCGCAGGGGGAACGGGCTGGTCTTGGAACAGGAGGGGTGCGAATTCGCGCAAGCTTCGTCGCCAAGTCAGGAATTCGTGAGCCGTGTCCGGCGACACATAGGCGGCGTTGTTGATGCCGATGCTATTGAGGGCTTCGTGGTTGGACCGGATGCCGGAGGCGTTCTCGCGGCTGCCACAACTGCAAAATACGACTTTGACTTTCTCCCGGAAACCGGGCGTGCTGTTGACATCATTCGTAGTGATGGTGCCGCCGCTGAATAGACCGATGTGGGAGAACTTGTCGAGATTCTTCAGCGTGATCGACTTGGTCTCCATTCCGCCCATGGAGAGGCCAGCCATGCCACGATGCGGCTGATCGGAGAGCGTGCGGAAATTGGCGTCAATGTACGGGATGAGTTCGCCGACGAGAACCACCTCAAAGGCTGCGGCGGCCCCCGCAAAGGGGTTCAGGCCGCTGCCGCGACCTCCGGGGCCGCGTCCAGCGGACCCTGCATTGGTTCCGACGGGTGCCGCATTCGTCGATCCAGCGGCAGCCATCGCTCCGGGTCCGGGTCCTCCCCGGCGCGCACCCGGTCCCGGTCCTTCGTTGGTCAAGCCGTAGGTCATCACGATGATGAAGGGCTTCGTCTTCCCTTCGGCGATCAGGTTGTCCATGATCAGGTTGGCGCGGCCTTGATTCCACCAGGCATATTCATTTTCTCCCCAGCCATGCTGTAGATACAGCACCGGGTAGCGCCTCGTTGTATCCTTCTCGTAATCCGGCGGCGTATAAACGTAGGCGGTGCGCGCGATGATGCTGTTGGTGAACTTCGAAGGGAAGAGGACCTGCTGGACACGACCGTGCGGAACGTCCTTCAAGGCGTAGAAGTCCTGGTCATGAGCGGGGATTTCAATGCCGCTTTCCCAACGAGTTGAACCGTAGAAGTTCAAGGTGCCGGGATCGTTAAAAGTCCCCCCATCAATCGTGAGATGGTAGTAGTGGAAGCCCTCATCCAGCGGTCCTGCCGTGGTGCCCATCCAGGAGCCATCCTCGGCTTTCGCGAGGGTGGTGCCCCCGCGTCCGCCCAGGCCCACTCGGACGCTTTGGGCTTCGGGCGCCACGATGCGGAATCGCGCGAAGCGTTGCGAGTTAACCTGCGGGTATTGCTGGCCGGGTTGGTTCAGGGTCGAGGGCTTGAAATCCTCCGCCACCGGCTGGTTCGTCTGTGCCATGGCCGGAAGAGCAGCCAGGAGTGCAGCGTTTAGAATTGCAGTTTTCATGGTAGTCTTTCCTCAGTTTTGTTTATTTTATGAATGCATGGGACTAATATTAGTCTCGGAACAGCAGCGGCGTGAAGTAATACAAGCTGCGTTTCCAGCTCGTGAAATCGTGTGCCGAGTCCGGCGAGACGTAGTAGGTGGCTTTGATGCCGGCCTGGGTCAGCGCGTCGGCGGCGCTCCTGATGCCCTCAGGGCCACTGGGGGCGGAGCCGCCGCCGCGGGGGGCGGAGCTTTCCCTGCTGCCGAAACTCATGAACACGAGTTTGACTTGCTTTTTGAAGGCGTCCATATCGGTGATGTTCTCCGGCTTGATGTTGCCGCCGCTGAAGACGCCGACGTAGCAGAACCTGTCGACGTTGGCCAGAGCGATCGCTCGGGTCTGCATGCCGCCCATCGAGAGGCCGGCCAGAGCGCGGTGTCGGGCGTCGGCATACGCGGA
>Ga0181533_1001083_pt1 | contig 35722 bp, 30 predicted proteins | sample PEATcosm2014_Bin_45_FD_119772 | JGI IMG/M metagenome (GOLD analysis project Ga0181533, IMG submission 119772) | Peatland microbial communities from MTU Mesocosm Facility, Houghton, MI, USA - PEATcosm2014_Bin11_60_metaG | ecosystem: Environmental > Terrestrial > Soil > Wetlands > Peat | place...
CTCAATCAACGCAGCACAGTCCTTGGAGCCGGTGACCGGCAGCAGGACCGGCCAGTCCGTTGCTCCACGAGCCTCACTCGCTACGCCCTTTTCCCCTTGGTTCCCCTTCATGAATTCGCCCTGCGCCAGGACGTTGGCCGAGGTTTCGGGCTTGACGTTGAACCAGCATTCCGCCTTCGCCGGTTTCACAAGCTCGCGGTAGTGGCGATGCACCACGGGGCCGGAGTTGCCAAGCTCGCCGGCCACGCGGCCAGCGTCGCCAGTCTGCGCGAAGCGATAGCTGGCGTAACTGTGCCGCAGAGCGTTCGCTTTCCACTCAAGCGGCTCCTGGGCCTTCACGCCGTTGGCTTCATCGGCTTCGCTGGCAGTAGCGGCGGCGGTTTCCTGTTGGGCCTCATAGAAGGCGTCATGTCCACCGGGCGAGACGTTGCACATTAGCAAGCCTCTTCGCGTTTTTTGCCCCTGGAAATCTGCGCAAGTCCTTGTGCTGCAAATGGAGCCAATGGGTGGGATTGAACCACCGACCTACGGTTTACGAAACCGTTGCTCTACCGCTGAGCTACATTGGCTTGGCCACCTGGAAACCGGCGGCGCACGGCCTGCCGCTGATTTCGGCGTCATCTGTATAAGCCGGACCCCCCGGCGCGGTCAAGCCCGCACTCATCCAACAGAATTCTCATGCGGCGAGCAGCGCAGACTCGGAGCGTTGGAGGACTTCACAAGCCGCCGCACGCGTCACCGAGGGAAAGCACTCCAGGAATTGCTCCAGGGTGTAACCTCCGCGTCCTCCATCAAGCACACTGCGTAGAAGTCAACCACTTCCCCTTGAGCACCTCGACCACCTCCGCAAACTTCAACCCCGAGCTCGGCTTCGCCACAAAGTCATTCGCCCCCAGCTCTTTCGCCTTGGCACGGTCATCCTCCCGTGTGGACGACGAAAACACCACCACCGGCGTCGCCGCATACTCCGGCCGCCGCCGCATCCACTCCAGCACCTCGAACCCCGGCGCCTCCGGCAAATTCAGGTCCAGCAGCACGACCGCCGGCACCGGATACTTCCGACGATCTTCGTAGCCGTTTTTCCCGCACAGGTACTTTATCGCCGCCCGCCCGTTCCCGACCAGCCGCAGCGATTCCCCCAGCCCAGCCCGCTGAAATGCCATGCGCATGAAGAGGGCATCACTCTCTTCATCTTCCACATACAGCACTGTCGCGCTTCCGGTCATAGAGATTTCTATTACCAAGGTCTAATGTACCCCCCCCTTTGCGTCAAGGCAAATCCTGTCCTCCCTCCGCTCACACTGAGACGATGTCTTGTTTGGCTTGATTCGGGTTCGTCTTCTGGCATCCTCGCTGCGATTTGTTCATTTGGGCGCAAGAGATTGAGACACAATGAGCCTGCCGAAGCTTCTACTTCCGCCGGCCGCGCTTTTGCTGCTGGCGGCGGGTTGCACGAAGGCGCCGCCCGCCGCACCGCCCCCGCCCAAAGTGGAGGTGGTGACGGTATCGCCCCGGGACGTGCCCATTGTCCAAGAATGGATCGGCACCCTCGACGGCTACCCCAACGCGCAGATTCGGGCGCAAGTCGCGGGCTACCTGATGAAGCAGGACTATCAGGAAGGGGGGACGGTCAAACAAGGGGACCTGCTGTTCGAGATCGACCCGCGCCCGTTTCAGGCGGCGCTGGACCAGGCCCTTGCCAAAGAGCAGCAAGATGAGGCGATGTTGGGCAAGACCAAGCTGGATGTCGCCCGTTATACGCCCCTGGCCAAGACACAAGCGGTCAGCCAGGAGCTTCTGGACGACGCCGTGCAGGCAGACCTCGCGGCCAAGGCCGCGGTTGCGGCGGACAAGGCGGCGGTGGAAAACGCCAGGCTGAATCTCGCTTTCACCAGGATTATTTCGCCGGTGGACGGGGTCGCCGGCGTGGCGCAGGCGCAGATCGGGGACTTGGTCGGGCCAAACACCGGCGTCCTCACCACCGTTTCGACCGTCAACCCCATCCGCGCGTATTTCAACATCAGCGAGCAGTTTTACCTCGCCTTTTTTGGCCCAACCGCATCGACCGCCGGGGAGAGGGCGCGCCAGCAGGACGTTCCCTTGGAATTGATCCTCTCCGACGGCTCGGTCTATCCCAGGCCCGGGAAGTGGCTCTTCACGGGCCGCCAAGTCGATGTGACCACGGGCACCTTACAGGTGGCGGCGGCGTTTGACAATCCCGGCAACTTTCTCCGGCCCGGGCAATACGGGCTGGTCCGGGCCAAAACGGAGGTGCGAAGGGGCGCCTTGCTGGTGCCGCAACGGGCGGTGATGGAGTTGCAAGGGGCCTGGCAGGTTGCCGTCGTCGATGCGGCCAACATTGCGCACATCAAGACGGTCCGGGTGGGCAGGCAAATCGGCTCCGACTGGCTGATCCAAAGCGGCCTGGCGCCCAACGATCGCGTCGTTGTCGAGGGGACGCAAAAGATCAAAGACGGGGCAAAGGTTGAGCCGGAGCCATTCGCCCCCGCCCAGGCGGACAGGCGACCCGGCCCCGCCCCGGCTCCCGGGGAGAAACAGGGATGAGCCGGGCGGCTTGAACCGTTGCCCTCATGTACCGCTTCTTCATTAATCGGCCCATCGTGGCGATGGTTATCGCCATCCTGATGGTTTTAGTCGGCCTGGTATCGATGACGATGCTGCCGATCTCCCAGTTTCCGAGCGTGGTGCCCCCCGAAATCCGCATCCAAACCACCTTCGTTGGGGCCGACGCCGAAACGGTGCAGCAGTCCGTTGCCACCCCGATCGAGGAGCAGATGAGCGGCGTGGACAACATGAATTACATGTACTCCGTCAACGCCAACAACGGCGTGATGCGGATGGTGGTCAATTTCGATGTTAAGACCAACCCGGACATCGACCAGATGCTGGCGCAGTTGCGCGAGGCCCAGGCGGCGACGCAACTGCCCTCGGCGGTGCAGAACTTCGGCGTCACCATCCTCAAATCGCCCACGACGCCGATGTTGCTCGTGGCCCTCTACTCGCCTCACGGCACCTACAACCAGACCTTCCTGGCCAATTATGCGTATATCAACCTGGTGGACCAGATTACCCGGGTCAAGGGCGTTTCAAACATCAATGTCTTTGGCGCCGGCCAATACGCGATGCGCTTTTGGGTCGAGCCGGACAAGCTCGCCAAACTCAACATTACCGTCACCGACGTCATCAATGCCGTCAACAGCCAGAACACCGTCAATCCGGCCGGCCAGGTCGGCGGCCCTCCCTCGGCCCCGAACCAGGAGTTCACCTATACGGCCGTGGTTCAAGGGCGGTTGGTGACGGAAAAGCAATTCGCTGACATCGTCGTGCGGGAGAACCCGGACGGCTCGATCGTTCGGCTCAAGGATATCTCGCGCATCGAGTTGGGCGCCCAGGTCTATAACCTGGCGGGCCGTCTCAACGGCCGCCCCTCGGCCGTCATGGCCATTTACCAGTTGCCCGGCTCCAATGCGCTGGACTGCGGCAAGGGGGTGAAGGACTTGATGGAGCAACTCAAGAAACAGTTCCCGCAGGACCTGGACTATGCGGTCTCCCTGGACACCACGCTGGCGGTCAGCCGCGGCATCGCGGAAATCGCGACCACGCTGTGGGAGGCCCTGCTCCTGGTTGTGCTGGTCGTTTATGTCTTCCTCCAGGGCTGGCGCGCGACCCTCATCCCGTTGCTGGCCGTACCGGTTTCGCTCATCGGGACCTTCACGCTTTTCCCGGTCTTCGGCTTTTCCATCAACACCCTCTCCCTGTTCGGCCTGGTGCTCGCCATTGGATTGGTGGTCGATGACGCCATCGTCGTGGTCGAGGCGGTCGAGCGCCACATCGAGGAGGGCCTTTCGCCCCGGGAGGCGGCCTTCAAAGCCATGGAGGAAGTTTCCGGGCCGGTCGTAGCCATCGCGTTGATCCTGGCCTCGGTGTTTGTTCCCACGGTCTTTATTCCCGGCATCACGGGACGCCTTTACCAGCAATTTGCCCTCACGATTGCCATCTCCGTGCTCTTTTCCGCCTTTAACGCCCTCTCGCTCAGCCCCGCGCTTTCCGCCCTGCTCCTCCGGCCAAGAGGGCAGTTGCACCGTAGTCCGCTGGCCGGCTTCTTCGTCCGGTTCAACCGCGTCTTTGGACGCGCCACGCGCGGGTACGTCAATTGGAGCCACCTCCTCATTCGCCGCAGCATCCTCAGCCTCATCTTGCTCGCCGGGGTGGCCCTGACGGCCGTTTGGGCGGGAGGCCATCTGCCCTCCTCGTTTCTTCCCGAGGAAGACCAGGGCTACATCTTCATCAATGTCCAGCTTCCCAACGCGGCGTCGATGCCGCGAACCGACGCCTATTGCAAAAAGGTGGAGGCGATACTGAGCAAGATACCCAGTATCAAGTACTATACTACGGTGCTGGGATTCAGCCTGTTGAGCCAGGCGCAGACCACTTACAACGCCTTGTTTTTCGTCACTTTGAAACCATGGGATGAGCGCACTGGAAAGGACGAGCAGGCCGCCGCCATTCGGGGCCAAATCAATCGCGCCCTGCAGGACATGCCCGAGGCCAGGGCGGTTTCCTTCCCGCCCCCCGCCATCCCGGGCGTCGGCACCGCCGGCGGGTTTACATTCATCCTCGAAGACCGGCTCGGCAAGGACCCCGCATTCCTGTCGCAAAACCTCGAGGACTTCATGAAGGAAGCCGCCAGGCGGCGCGAATTGTCCGGTTTGGCGACGACCTACCTGCCCAGCGTGCCCCAGGTCTTCATCGATGTGGACCGCGACAAAGTCCTCAAGCAAGGGATCGCCATCGGCGAGGTCTATAACACCCTGCAAACCTTTCTGGGCGGCTACTTTGTCAACTATTTTAACCGTTTCGGCCGCCAATGGCAGGTCTATATCGAGGCGGAGGAAAAGTACCGCGCCAACCTCGACAGCCTCGGCCTGTTCTACGTGCGCAACCGCCAGGGCGGCAGTGTGCCCCTGACCTCCGTCGCCAAGGCGGAGCGCCGCCAAGGCCCGGAGTTCGTCATGCACTACAACGAGTATCGCTGTGCCCAGATCAACGGCAGCGCCGCCCCGGGCTTCAGCTCTGACGATGCGACCCGGGCGCTGGAGGATGTCTTTGCCAAGACCATGCCGGCGGGGATGGGCTTCGACTACCTCGGAATGTCTTTCCAGGAACAGCAGGCAGCCAAAGGGGCGCCGCGCGCAGCCATCTTTGGCCTGTCTCTGGTCTTCGTCTTTCTAATCCTGGCGGCGTTGTACGAAAGCTGGTCGCTGCCTGTCAGCGTGTTGATCAGCACTCCGGTGGCGGTGCTGGGCGCCTTCCTGGCGCTGTGGGCGCGCCGTTTTGAGAACAACGTCTATGTCCAGATCGGATTGATCATGCTCATCGGTCTTTCTGCCAAAAACGCCATCTTGATCGTCGAATTTGCAAAGCGGGAATTCGAGCGCGGCAAATCCCTCGTCGATGCCGCCTTGACCGGCGCCCGCATCCGCCTGCGGCCCATCCTGATGACCTCCTTCGCCTTTGTTTTCGGCTGCATTCCCTTGTGGTTTGCCACCGGCTCGGGCGGGATTTCGCGGGAGACTCTCGGCACCGTCGTCATCGGTGGAATGCTTGGCTCCACGTTGTTGGGCATTTTCATCATTCCAGTGAACTTCTACGTGGTCGAGCGCCTCGCCCGCCGCAACGAGGAACAGTCGCCCCCTGCGCATTCCCAAGCCCCAACCAAGCCATGAACTTGCGGCTTTTGCCTGGTTTCTTTTGCCTCGTTCTGGCAGCCGGCTGCGCCGTCGGACCTGCCTTCAAATCTCCCGACCCCCACCCGCCCGCCGCCTTCCGCGGCGCGGAAGGGGCCGGAACCAATTCCCTGGGCGATTTGCCGTGGTGGGCGTTGTTTCAAGACCCGGCCTTGCAGGTCCTGATCCGCTCCGCCCTCACCAACAATTACGATCTGCGCGTTGCCGCCGCTCGAGTCGAGGAGTCCCGCGCCCTTCTGGCCCAAAGCCGCTCGGTCTTCTATCCCCAGGTGACCTACCAAGGGTCGAGCGGGGCGGCGAAGAATGTCGTGGGCGGCGTCCCCTACGACATCGGCGGCGGGGCGGGAAAAGGCAATGACCTCGCGGGAAGCGTCTCCTGGGAGATTGACTTTTGGGGGCGCATCCGCCGCCTGAACGAATCCGCGCGCGCTCAATACCTCGCCACCGGGGAGGCGCGCCGCGACGTAACGATCAGCTTGGTATCCGGGGTCGCGCAATCCTACTTCCAATTGCTGGCCCTGGATGACGAACTGGTCATCGCCGAGGACGCCACCAACTCCTTTGCCCAAAGTTTGAAGCTCTTCAACCAGCGTCTCCAAGGCGGCGTCTCCTCCAGACTCGAGACCGCCGCGGCCGAAGCCGCCATGGCCTCCGCCGCGGCCGCCATTCCCGAACTGCGCCGTCAAATCGTCCTCCAGGAAAACCAGCTCCGCGTCTTGCTCGGCCTCAATCCCGGCCCGGTCCCTCGCCGCCCGCTCGCGCTGCGGGAGCAAACGCTGCCGGAAGTCCCGCCGGGGTTGCCCTCCGCGCTGCTTGAGCGCCGGCCGGACATTCGCCGGGCGACGCAATTGATGCGCGCGGCCAACGCCCAGGTCGGTCTGGCCACGGCCAACTTCTATCCCCACATCACCTTGACCGGACTTTTTGGCGAGGTCAGCTCGGAGTTGGTCCCGTTTACCTCCGGCGCCGTCAGCGCGTGGGCTCTGGCGGGCAATCTCGCCGGTCCCGTGTTCCAAGGAGGCCTGCTCAGGGCCCAGTTGCGTCAGGCGCGCGCCGCCTGGGACGAGGCGCGCCTTCAGTATTACTCGACCGTCCTGAACGCATTCCGGGAAGTCTCCGATGCGCTCGTGTCATGCCAGGAGCTCGCCAGGGAACGCCGCGAGCAAGGGCGGGCGGTGGCCGCCTATCAGGAAGCGGTGCAGGTGGCCAATCAGCGGTATCATGCCGGCCGGGCCAACTACTATGAGTTGCTGCAAGAACAGCAGCAGCTTTTCCCCGCCCAAACCGCTCTCACGCAAACCCTCCTCAACCAACTCCTGTCCACCGTCCAGCTTTACAAAGCCCTCGGCGGCGGCTGGAACACCGCTTCCCGATAGCGCGGCGACGGAGGCGCACGGCGAGTTTCTTCGGCTGCCCATCCTGCCCAGCGCCCGGCGATAGGGAAGCCATCGAAAAGACTTTGTTTTTGCGCCGGGGTATCTATGATTCACTCCAGGATATTAAGCATCCATCGATCAATATGACGCAAACCAGCAACAACCTGAAAGAAGCCTTCGCCGGGGAAAGCCAGGCCAGTCAGAAGTATTTGGCCTTCGCCAGAAGGGCCGGGAAGGATGGGTATCGAAACATCGCCGCCCTTTTCCGCACGGCCGCCGAGGCGGAGCGAATTCACGCCGAGGGACACCTTGGCGCGATGGACGGCATTGGGTCCACCGCCCAAAACCTTGCAGCCGCCATCCAGGGGGAAACCTACGAATACACGAGGATGTACCCGCCGATGCTCAAGCAGGCGGAGGCGGACGGCCACAAGGCCAAACGGATGTTCGATTACGCCGCCAAGGCGGAGGCGGTCCATGCCCGGCTTTACCAACTCGCCTTGGAGGCGGTTCAGAAGGGGCAGGATTTGCCCGAGGCAAAAATCTACCTGTGTCCTGTCTGCGGGCACATTGAATTCGGAACTCCTCCCCAACACTGCCCTATCTGCAACACAAAAGGCTCCGCCTACATTCAGGTGCAACAATAACGAAGCCTTCGCGCGTTTCCGGCCCGGACCAACAAAGTCAAATGGCTGCTGCGTCTTCAATGAGGAGCGGCGCGCACGGAGCGAGGCGCCCTGCCCGCCTCCACCTTACGATGCTTGACATTCCCCTATCCCCGGCCACACTTGCCGCCATGAAGCTTAATGCCTTGACACCCGAACAATTACGAAAAGCGGCAGATGTCCAGGAGAACATCCTGGAACTGCAAAATCAACTCAATGAACTCCTCGGCGCCGAGGAGGCTGCGCCTGAGCCTGCTCCTGCGGTCACGGAAGCCCCGAAGAGGGGCAGGAGGAAGAAGGTCAGCGCGGAGGCTCACGCAAAGATGAGTGCTGCCGCGAAGGCAAGATGGGCCGCAAGGAGAGCCGAAGCACAATCCAAAGCGAACTCGGCAACAGAACCCCAAAAGCCGAAGCAGCAGAGGAAAATCAGCGCCGCCGGCAGAAGGGCTATGTCGCTGGCCGGCAAGAGGAGATGGGCAAAAGCGAGGGCCGAAGGAAAGACGAGGCTGTAAACGGTCTTTGCAGGGGCGCAAGGCTCGCGATGGAGCGTTGCGCCTGCTGCTTTTCGATCCGACCTCTCCCGTCTCTCTCAACTCTCAACCTCCCCCATGCGCCCGTTTCAGATCATTTTCAATCCCACCAGCGCCGCTGAATTGGCCCGAATGCCCAAGGAGCTGCAGTTGCAAATCCTGGGCGAGTTCCGCGGGCTGCCGCAGCAGGTGATGAAGACCGAGCTGGATCAGTTCGGCAAACTCGAGCGGGCGGGCCGCGTCCTGCACCGCTTCCGGGTGGGTGATTACCGGGTCTATTTCGAACGGCACGAGCTGGGACTTGTGGTGCATCGCATCCTGAACCGCCACACGCTCAAGGACTTTCTTTACCGTTCCGGACTCAAGCTGCAAGAGGACGAGGCGCTGCAGCAGAACCCGAAGTTCTGGGAGTTGATTGAAGCCGCCACGGCAGCGGCCAAGCCGTAGCCGGCCTCCGCTCAGACATCTTCGCCCAGTTCGACGTTCCAATAGGCGAGGTCGATGAAGTGCTTCCAGCTATCGTGCTGGTGGAGGGTGAAGTTGATCTGAACGAACGGGCGCCACTTGGGCCGTTTGGGCTTTCGAATGAGGCGCATCCCCGCTTCCTGCGGCGTGCGGTTGGTCTTGAGGGTGTTACACTCGATGCAGGAGCAGACGATGTTTTCCCAGGTGGTGGGGCCGCCCCGATCGCGCGGGATCACATGGTCGAGATTCAGGTCCTTGCGGTCCAGGACATGGCCGCAGTATTGGCAGGTGTTTTTGTCGCGCTCGAAAATATTGTGCCGGGTGAACTTCACTTCCTTCTTGGGCATGTGCTCATAGACCAGCAGGAGGATGACCCGCGGGATGCGGATGCGGAAGGAAACAGAGCGCACGGATTCAGGATGGGGTTCCTGGCGGGAAACGTCCCGCCACTCGCTGAAATTGTAGGTCTGGAAGGAGCCGTCGTTGCGGTTGAGCACAGCCTGGGCGTGGCCCTGAAACAACAGCGTCAGCGCCCGGCGCGCGGTGCACACATTGACCGCCTGCCACAGGCGGTTGAGCACCAGCACATGTTGGTTTAACATCGAAATCATGGCCCGAGCCAACTCGGGCAAGACTACACAATCGCCGCCGGAGTGTCAATCCAGGCGGGTTGGCCAAAAACATGGCGGTTTCAGTCGGGCGGCAACGCCATGTTCGGGTCAAGTTGCTCCGTTCGAGGCTTGACCCAGCCGTGCAACGAGATAACGTTGCCCCATGCGCCTTCATACGGGATTTCTCTTCAACTCGCCTCTGGGTTCGCTCCGATGCTGCATCGTGCTGGCCGCGGCAGCCCGGTTTTTCGCCTTGGCCACCCTGGGCCAGGAGGCAAAGATTATTGTCTCATCCAAAGCGGGGGAACGGCTCAGCACCCGGCCCACTCTCCGGTTCGAGGGCGTGCCCAGACCCGGAGCCGGCACTTTCCGCATCGATGAGGCGGCGACCTTCCAGACGATGGCCGGGTTTGGCGCCTCGTTTCTCGAGGCCGGCATGGTCTGCCTCAACAGCCTGCCCGCCGAGGAACAGGAAAAGCTGCTGCAAGCGCTCTTCGATCCGCTTGCCGGCGCCGGGTTCAGCGCGATGAAGACGCCCCTGGCCGGCACCGACTTCACCTCGGCCGGCCCTTGGTACACTTACGATGACACCCCCGGTGACGTGGGCCTGGGCCGCTTCAGCATCGCGCGGGACCTCGGTCCGAACGGGATGGTCACTTATATCAAACGCGCGCAAAAGCACGCCCGGTTCCTGCTGCAGGCGCCCATGGACTACCCGCCGGATTGGATGCTCTTCGACGTGGAGCGCAACCAGGATGTGGACCCGAAGTACTTCGACGCGCTGGCGCATTATTATTTGCGCTACCTCCAAGAGTACCAGAAGCAAGGCATCCGCATTGATTATTTGAGCCTGTTCAACGAGCCGGGGGTTTACACCAAAATCCCTTACGCCAAAATCCGCGACCTGTTGAAAAAGCACGTCGCCCCGCTGCTGGCACGCTCGGGCCTGGCTACGCGGCTCATGCTCAGCGAAGCGCCGACCCGGGACGAGGCCCTGAAGTATTACCCGGAGGTCCTTGACGATCCGGAGGCGCGCCCTTGCGTCGCTGTCCTGGCCTATCACGGCTACGAGTCCCCCAATTTCGCCGCCATCGCCAAGCTCCACGCCCGCTATCCCGACCTGCCCCTGTGGATGACCGAGCTGTGCCACGCGTATGAAGCCGGCACGCCCAAAGAGATGAAGCTCCCGCGCACGGACTTCGAGGACGGCGATTATTGGGGCCGGCAGATTTTTGCCGACATCGAATCGGGCGCCTCGGCCTGGATATACTGGAACATGATCCTCGACCAGGACGGCGGCCCATGGCTGGTTTCGCCCATCCATGGCAACCCCGACCCCAACATTCAGCATCCGGTAGTCATCGTCAATCGCAACACCAAACAAGTGACCTACACGGGATGCTATTATTACCTGGCGCACTTCAGCAAATTCGTGCGGCCCGGCGCCGTGCGTCTCGGCGTGACGGGCGCCGCCGAGGGCGTGCGTTGCCTGGCCTTCAAAGCGCCGGATGGCGGACGGGTGGCCCAACTCATGAACAGCCGCCAGGAGCCGAGCGAAGTGGGCTTGGACTTCAGGGGCAAACGGCTCGGTCTGACACTCCCGCCGCTCTCTATGACGACTTGCTTGTGGCAGCCCTGATTGCGGAAAGGCACTGCGCGACCTCTAAGGCCGGCCTTGGCGCCGCACGGGACACCGCAGGATGGTCTTGAGCCGTTGAGGCGGCACTCGCCGGGGGTCCGATAGATAGACCTCGTGATGACGCCCGTGGAACTCCAGTTGATTGCTTTCCGCAAACTCCTTCATCCTGGCGATGGTGAGACATTCCTGGTCATAGGGTCCGACATGCAGCATCTGGACACAGGTTCCCTCGGCCAGAGATTCGAGCCGGACCCGTTTGACCTCCTGGCCCTTGCCTCGCTTTAGCAACACAGCCACCGCTTTGCGCAACTCCTCCTCGGTGACAAAGTCGGGAGTCCGGATCAGCAGGTTCCAACGCCACTGGTCCTTTGGCGCCTTTGAAAGGTCCTGCGCCAAGTCGCTCCACCATTGGCCTTCCAGCTTGCAGACAACGTAGTCCTGCTGCCCGGCGAACTTCCGGGTCATCTTAATCGTGAACGCGGCCCCATAGAGTGCGCCGATGCTCGAGGAAAACTGCTCGCCGCCCGGCTCGCCCCGTCCCTCGATGGCCAGGTAAACGGCCGGCTTCATCTCCACCAACACCGGTTTCCTTGCAGCCGCGTATTCGTTCTTGTGCTCTGTATAGAGGTCGATCTTGTCCTTGGTTTTTCTTGTCATAATCGTTTTGATGTATTACAGCCATTACGGCGCGCAGATGGAAACCCGCGCCTCAAGGGGCGCGTAGATGTCAGTCAGCAGGTCCTTCGGGTCAGTGCCCTGGGGGTCGTTGAGGTACACCTCGAAGCACGGGCAAGAACGCAGTTGCCGTCCGCTCCGGGGCAGCCACTGGCCGAGCAGGCGGGCGTAGGTCTGGCCCAGCTTGTCGTATGGCCCGAAATGCGTGGTCATCGCATACTCGCCTCCAGCTATGACCTGCACCCCGATTTCCCTCACGGGCGAGAACCGCTCATCGATACTCACGCACGCATCGTAGCGCACACGGTCCTGCGGCGTCACCTCCGGGTCGTCGTGGCAAATGCCGATGAACTGGGTGTCGCCGCCCAGCAAGCCCTCCTTGCCCAAGAGGGGCAAAAACCGCTCCCAGGTCTTCCCGACGGCCGAATACGGCCCGACATGACGCATGAACGCCACGCGCAAAGCAGGGCGTTGCACAATTTTGACTTCCATTTTCTTGCCTCCAGGTTGAATGGTTTTGAAGTGCCCGACTCTCCGTCCGTCTGCGAAATGCAGGCCCGACGGGGCGGCGGCGACTCTGGCCTGCTGGTTGGACGACCGGAATCCGGAGGGCGAAACGCCAAAAGCCGACCGGAACGACCGGGTGAAGGCTTCATGGCTTTCGTAGCCGGCTTCCATCGCGATTTGCACTACGGGCTGGGCGCCCAGCTTGAGCCGGCCGGCCGCCCGCTCGAGCCGAAGCCGCCGCACGTGCTCCTTGACTGATTCGCCCACCATTCCCTTGAAGATGCGGTGGAAATGGAAGGGCGAGAAGCAGGCCAGCCCGGCCAGTTCATCGAGGGCCAGGCTCTCATCCAGGTGCCCCTGGATGTGCACCAGCACCCGCAGCAGGCGCTGCTTGTAATCGTCCAATGTGGCCGTTCTCATCGTTCGCCGCTTTAGTCTGCCGCAAGTGTTTTAGCAGTTTCTCCCTTGGTCCGCTTGATTCTTCTTGCGGTTTTTTTATCTCCTGCTTGGCATCGTGTGGAAAGTGGGTAATCCTGGCCTTGCTGATTATGCACTATGCTCCCTTAACCTGGCCGTTTCTGGTGTTGCTGTGGTTCCTGTTCGCGATGATCGTTGTGTTGGTCGAGATCGGCCTCCTGCGCTACGTCTTCGAGACGCTCGGGGTGAGCCGGCGCTACATGCTGCTCTTGCTGGCCTGCTGTCTGCTGGGCAGCTATATCAACATTCCGGTGGCGCGGCTGCCTCCCGAGTACATCCAGTCCCGCGAGATCGTCAGGGTCTTTGGATTCAGCTATATCGTGCCCGTTGTCCGGCAGTGGTCCGGGACCGTCCTGGCTGTCAACCTGGGCGGGGCGATCATCCCGGTTATCCTTTCGATCCATCTCGTTTTCAAAAGCGGTGAGTTTTTCAACAGCTTTCTGGCCATCGTCCTGGTCACCTTTGTGGTCCATCGGATGGCCCGGCCAGTGCCGGGAGTAGGCATTGTCGTTCCTACCTTTATTCCCCCCCTAATCACTGCGGCGGTGGCGCTGGCGATCTCGCGCGGGCATGCCCCCGCCGTGGCCTACGTCGCCGGCAGCGTCGGCACGCTCCTGGGCGCCGATTTGCTCAACCTCAGGAGGGTCAGCGCGATGGGCGCGCCGATTGTCTCGATCGGAGGCGCGGGGAAATTCGACGGCATTTTCATGACCGGGATCGTGGCGATGCTGCTGGCGGGCGTCATCGGCGGATTTCGCCACCGCGCCCCGGCGCAGGAATGACTTATGCCCGCGTCACCTCCTGCCTCTGCGTCATTGCGTTCCTGTCTGAACTACGAACCGGCGCCGTTGGGGTTCGGCACCAGCGGGCGGCGCGGGCCGGTGGCGCAACTGACCCAACTGGAGGTCTATCTCAATTCGTTGGCGGAATTGGAGTATTTGCAGTCGCTCCCGGCGCGCGAAGGCGGGATCGTCCGGGGAGAGGAGTTTTATTATGCCTGCGATCTGCGGCCCAGCTCGAGCTGTTTTGTGGCGCGGGAGCAGGGGCGGGGCGAACTGGCCCAGGCAATCGCGGCCGCGATTGAAGACGGCGGGATGAAGCCGGTCTTCCTCGGGCGGGTCCCTACGCCCGCGCTGGCCGCTTTTGCCTGGGAACGCCGCCGGGGCGGCATCATGATTACGGGCAGCCACATCCCATTCGATCGCAACGGCTACAAGACCAACACCGCGCGGGGCGAGTTGCTGAAAAAGGACGAGGCGCCCATCCAGCGCCGGGTGGAAGAGTTGCGCCGGCGGCTTTACGCCCAGCCTTTCACCGCCTCGGCCTTCGACGAGCGGGGCCTGTTCAAGGACGGGCACCGGGAGTTGCCGGCCGAGCAGCCGGCCGCCCGCCTGGCCTATTTGCGCCGCTACACGGATTTCTTTGCCGGGCGCAGCCTCGAGGGCAAACGCCTCCTGGTTTATCAGCACTCGGCTGTGGGACGTGATTTACTGGTGGAACTCTTGCGCCGGGTTGGCGCCGAAGTCGTCCCGGCGGGACGCAGCGAGACATTTGTCCCGATCGATACGGAGAATATTCAGGACGCGCAGGTTCGCCGGATTGAGGCCCTGGCCGCCGAGGCCTGGCGGACCCATGGGCCGCTGGACGCCGTCGTCTCGACCGACGGCGACAGCGACCGTCCGCTCATCCTGGGCGTCGAACCCTCGAGCGGCCCGGCCGCCTGCCGGGTCCGTTTCTTCGGCGGTGACTTGGCGGGGATGGTCGTGGCGCAGTTTCTTGGCGCGGACGCCGTGGTGGTGCCGATCAGTTGCAACGACGCCGTGGATGCCGGCGCCCTCAAGAATGTCGTCCAGCCCAAGACTCGCATCGGCTCTCCGCATGTCATTGCCGGCATGGAGCGCGCCCTCGCCGCCGGCTGCAAGGCCGTCTGCGGCTGGGAGGCCAACGGCGGGTTCCTCACCGGCTCGGACATCGAGCACGATGGCCGAGTATTGAAGGCCCTGCCGACTCGAGACGCCTTTCTGCCCATCCTGGGGGTGCTCTTTGATGCGGCGGCCAAGGGTGTTTCTCTCTCACAACTTTTCGCCCGGCTTCCCACGCGCTTCAGCCGCGCCGCCTTGATCGGGAATTTTCCCCGCCCGGCCAGCCTTCGCCTGGTGGACTTGTTTTCCCCAACAGACCCGCGGGTCAAGGATGTCCTCTTCGAGGCCGGACAGATTGCTTTGCAGGACCAAAACGGCCAACCGGCGGCATCCACCGCCGCCGAGTTGGACCGCCTGCGGGCCATCCGCGGCGAGTTGGCCCGTTTTTTCAGTCCCGCACTCGGATTCGGGGACATCCGGCGCATCAATTACATCGATGGAGTGCGGCTTTATTTCGGCAACGGCGACATCGCCCATTTCCGGCCCTCCGGCAATGCGGACGAACTGAGGATTTATGCCGTGGCCGACACGCCAGAACGCGCAGAGGCCATCGCTCGGCTGGGTGTTGCCGAGCCGGATGGCATCCTGCATCGGCTGGAAAAGGCGGCAGACCGCGGGCCGTGAATGTTCGAACAGTGTCGGACTATTGACCGAGGACGCGCGCGACCTCTGCCGGGTCGGTAATGCCGGATTGGACAAGGCCGCTGGCGGAATCGGCCAGCGAGGGGTTGGCGGCCAGCCGGTCCAGCTTGCACGCGGCAAGGCAGCGGCGCAGCCGGTCGTTGGAGCGCACCCATTCGACCAGGGGCAGGCGGCCCCGGTAGCCCGTGTTCAGGCAGTCGGGGCAGCCCTGGCCGGAGCAGGCAGAGCAGGGGCGGCGGACCAGCCGCTGGTTGAGGACCAATTCAACCGACGAGGCGACAGCCGAATGATCGGGGCACAAGACCAGGAGCCGCTCGAATACGCCACGGCATGAGCCGGCGTGCAGGGTCGAGATCACCAGGTGCCCGGTCAGGGCGGCGCGCACCGCCACGTTTGCCGTTTCGTTATCGCGGATTTCGCCAATCACCAGCACCTGCGGGTCCTGGCGCAGCAGGTGCCGGGCGGCTTTGGCGAAATCGAGCCCGCGCGCCTCGTTGACCTCGGTTTGCATGATGCCCGGGAGGATCTGCTCGGCGGGGTCTTCGACAGTGATGATGTGGCGTCCGCCGCGTTCTGCCAGGTGGCGCAGGCAGGCATAGATGGTCGTGGTCTTGCCGCTGCCGGCCGGGCCGGTCAGCAGGAGCAGCCCGGCGGTTTGGGCCAGGAACCACTCCAGTTCGTCGCGCGCGGCCTCGGGGAACTCCAGCCCGGAGAGGGTCTTGACCGTTGCCCCCTGGAAAAGGCGAAGCACGATCTTCTCCCCGGTCACCGTCGGATAGGTGGCAACCCGGATGTCGCTCCGAGCGTTCAAAGCGGCTTTATCGATGCGCCCGTCCTGGGGCAGGGACTCCTGGTAGGTCTTGAGCCGGGCCAGGAACTTGATCCGGCCAAAGACCCTCTCGGCCAGTTCTGCCGGCAGAGCCCCAGCCGGGGCCATCACCCCGTCGAGCCGAAAGGCGAGGGCCGCCGGCCCATTCTGTATGTGCAGATGGATGTCGCTGGCCTGTGCGCGCTCGGCCTGCTGGACCAGGCGCTCGAGGGTCTCCGGCGCTCCGGGCTCAGGCCCGGAGGCGCTGTCTGTGCCATCCTTTAATTGCATGCCGTGTATGCACCATACGAGAAGAATACACGAGCTCGGCCGCAAGCCAAACCGAATTGTCCCGCGCTCTTCCGCGTGACGGGCTTGACTTAGCTTTGTCCAACTACCATAGACGAGTCATGAGGCTGACTTACGAAGACATGAGACTGTTGGAGTGCCACGGCCATGAACTACGACGAATTCGCTTTTTTTAACCAGCAGCTTGCGGCGATGTTGCGGGAGGGCGTTCCGCTCGAGGGTGCGCTCAGGCAATTGTCGGCGGGGATGCGGGGCAGCCCGTTGCGCGCCGAGGTGCAACTGCTCGGTGAGGACCTAATGCGAGGCACGCCGCTCAAGGAGGCCCTGGGGCGGCGTTCGCTGCCCGTGCTTTACGTGCGGATGGTCGAGGTGGGCGCCCGGAGCAATGACCTGCCCGGCGTGCTCACCTTGCTGGCGGACCATTACCACCGAGCCAATGCCATCTGGACCCGTCTGAAGGGCCTGCTGGTCTATCCGATGATTGTGATCCTGCTGTCGCTGGGTCTGACTGCTGCGCTCTCCGTCACATTCAGCAGGTTTATGGGCGGGTTTTTCAGCGACCTGGGCACGTCGCGGCCCAGCGACGCGGCTTCGGCGGTGGCGGCGGTGTTGATGCCGCCCATCCTGTTGGCCCTGGCTGCGGCGGCTGGGATTGCCGCGCTCTCGGTGCCAAAATGGCGCGCGCGGTTGCGGTGGCGGCTGCCCGCCTTTCGCGAGGCCAGCCTCGCGCAAGTGGCCTCAGCCATCGCCCTGGCCCTGCGCAACGGCACGCCCCTGCCCGAGGCGCTGGCCTTGGCCGAGACCATCGAGGCCCACACGCCGGCCGATAAGGTCCTCGCCCGGTGGCGTTCCCTGGTCGAGACTGGCCAGGGCAAGCCCTCCCAATGGCCGGCCCAGCGCCCTTTCCCGCCTCTGTTCCTGTGGTTGGTGCAGCACGGCGGCGAGGACCTTGCCGCCGGATTCCAAAAGGCCGCCGACCTCTACCGCGCCCGCGCCGCCTACCGGGTGGAACTCGCCCTCTACGGCGTGCTGCCGGTCTCGGTCCTGCTCCTTGGCACGATGGTCCTCTGCCAGGTCGTGCCCCTGTTCGCGGTCCTTGTTCGGCTCATGAACATGCTGACAGACTATTCAGGGACATGAACGAGAGCCTGACCCAATTCTTCCTTTCAGACGCGCTTCCGCCGGTTCTCAGCGCGGCACTCTTCTTTGCCAGCTTCGTCATCCTGGTCTTGGCGCCGGTCTGCGCGGCGCTCTACCTGGTTTATTTTCTGCTCACGCTGCCGCTGCGGCGGAACGAGCGGGCGCGGCTGTTTCTTGACCTGCTCGAGCTGGGCCTCAATCAGGGACGCACCCCGGAGGCGGCCATTCTCGGGGCTGCCTCGACCTGCGACCCGGCCCTGGGCGCGCGCGTCCGCCTTCTGAGGGCCTATCTCGAGCAGGGCTTCCGGCTCAGCACCGCGCTCCAGCGCGTGCCGCGCCTACTCCCCCCGCAACTGTGCGCCATGCTTCAAACCGGCGAGCGCATCGGGGACCTCACGAAGGTCCTGCCCGCCTGCCGCCGGTTCCTCGGAGATGGCGTCTCGCGCGTCCGGGGCGCCCTGAACTACGTTCTGGTGATCGCCTTTGCCATCACGCCGTTTTTCCTGCTTCTACCGGCTTTCTTGCCGGGCATTATCCTCCCGAAACTCAAGGAGGTCTTCGCCGGCCTGGCCGAGGGCGAGCAACTGCCCGCCTTCACCCGGCTGGTCCTCGGCAACAGCGGGTGGGTAACGGCGTTCCAGGCCGGGCTGGTCTGCCTACTGTGGCTGGCCGCGCTGCTCTATGTGGCGGGTCCGCGCGCAGGCGGCTGGGTTGGCCGGCTGGCGCCGGGCCTGCCGGACTGGGTGGTGTGCCGTCTGCCCTGGCGCAGAAAGCGCTTGCAACGGGATTTCTCCGCCATGCTGGCAGTGCTGCTGGACGCCGAAGTGCCCGAGCCCGAGGCGGTCGCCCTGGCTGCGGATGCCACGGCCAACGGCATCATGAAGCGGCGGGCGGCAGAGGTGTGCCGCCTCTTGAAAGAGGGCACCAGACTCCCCGAGGCCGTCCGCGCCCTGGACAACACCGGGGAATTGCACTGGCGGCTCTGCAACGCCCTGCAACACAGGGGCGGTTTCCTCCGCGCCCTGGCCGGTTGGCACGATGCTCTTGGCGCCAGGGCCTTCCAGTTGGAGCAAAGCGCCGCCCAAGTTGCCACCACGCTCTTGGTCTTGCTCAACGGCGCCATCGTCGCCTCCATTGTCATTGCCATCTTCCTGGTCATCATCCACCTCATCAACAACGCCAACCTATGGTAATCCAAATCCCCGGCCCGTCCGCCCGCCGGCGCGGCGCCCTCCTGATCGAACTCCTGCTGGCCATGGCCCTGCTGACGGGCGCCCTGCTGCCTTTGGCCTACTCGATTTCATCGGAACGGCGCCTGGCCCGGGCCTACTATCAGCGCGCGGTGGCGATGGAGATCGTGGACGGCGAGGTCGAAGCCCTGGCCGCAGGCCAATGGCGCGCCTTCTCCCCCGGCAGCCAGGAGTACCAACCCCGTGCCGCCGCCGCCGCCAACCTGCCCCCGGGAAAATTCCTGCTCACCATCGCCGACAAAAAGCTGCGCCTCCAATGGACTCCATCAGTCAAGCGCCACGGCGGTCCCGTGCTGAGGGAGGTGAGCTTGGAATGAAAGTGAAGCTCAGGCTGCAGCCCAGGGCCCGGAACGGCTATCTCTTGGCCGAGGCCCTGGTTTATATCGGGCTTGTCGTGATGCTGATGAGTCTTGCCAGCGTCATGCTGATGCGGTGCATCGATGGCTCGGTAGCACTGCGCCCCAACGTCGGTGAGATCTCCGCCGCCCTCCAGGCAGGGGAACACTGGCGCGCCGACGTGCGGGCGGGCGGCAGCCAGGCCCGCCTCGAGACGAATAGCGGCCAGCAGACCCTCTTGCTGACCTCGTCCCGAGGCGAGGTGGCCTACCGGTTTTCTTCCAAGGCCGTCTTCCGGCGCATTGGCCAGGGCCCCTGGTTCCGTTTGCTGGACAACGTCAGTGCCTCGACCATGGAACCCGACCCCCGCCCCAATGTTACCGCCTGGCGTTGGGAACTCGAACTCCAGCCCCGCGTCAAGGGCGCTGTCAGGCCCGGCCGAGTCCGCCCGCTCTTCACCTTCCTTGCCGTACCCAAACTATGAAAATGCCGCTTTATTCCGTTCCGATTCATCGCCTCGGGTCCTCGCGCCGGCGCGAGCGCGGCACAGCCGTGCTGGTCGTCCTGCTTTGCCTGGCCTTCGTCTTTGTTTATATCGCCAGCAACGCCCTCACCCTTCATTGCCTGGGCCGCCAACTCCGGCTCGTCGAACGCCACCAAATCCGCCGCCTGGCCCCCCCGCTGCCCCAGGGCCAGGATAGGGCGCCAAAGAGCCAGGGTACAAGCCAGAAAGCGAGAGCGCACCCAGGCGGCAGAGACAGATAATAACCACTTGATGGAGTGGTCGATTTCCTCTTGGTGATCGAAGTAGAAAGCCGGCGCGGCATGCACTTGCGACTGGGTCAGATGCGGAAGACGTCCAGTTAGTCGCGGGCGGGGGGCAGGAGGAGGGCAATTGCTGCGGCGGGCAGGAACAGCAAGGCGGCGTAGAGCAAGACAAGGCGGTGGTCGCCCAGGCCGTGGGAAAAGAGGCCGAAGAAGACGGTGCCGAAGGCGGAGGCGATGCGCCCGATATTGTAACAGAAGCCGGCGCCGGTGGTGCGCAGGAGGGTGGGAAAGAGCGGGGGCAGGTACATGGTGAAGAGAGCGAAGCTGCCCTGGCAAAGGCCGATAAGGGGGAACCAGCAGAGCAGGGCGGAATGGTTGCGCGGGACGCAATAGGCCCCGAACAGGACCAGGAAGTAGCCCAGGAACATCGCGGCGATGGCCGCGCGGTAACCGAGACGGCGGGCGAGCCAGGCGGCGAAGAAATTGCCGAGGATGGAGGAACCGACGACCCAGTACATGGCCAGGGTGGCCAGTTTGTTTTTTTGTTCCGGAGTCCAGGCCAGGACCTCGGGCAGGTTGCGCAAGTGCTGCTGGTGCCAGAACAGGAAGGCCCAGTGCGCGGTGAGGGAGAGGGCGCAGACCAGGACGACCCAAAGGGTCATGCGCCCCATTCCGCCGCGGAACAGTTCGCGGATTCTCGGCTTGAAGTCCTGGGCGTGCTGCCGGGCCTGGCGCCACTCTTCGGGTTCGGGCACGGCCCGGCGGACCCAGAACACGAGCAAGGCAGGGAGGACCCCGACCAGGAACAGGCATCGCGGGGGAGCGGCTGCCAGCAGGTAGTTTGCCAGGCCCGCCATCAGGATGCCGACGTTGACCCCGGTCTGGAGCACCGCCGCCACCCAAGGCCGCCATCGCCGCGGCCAGGTCTCCGAGAGTAGCGAGGCCCCCACGGCCCATTCGCCCCCGATGCCCAGGGCCGCCAGGAACCGGAACGCCAGGAGGTGCCACCAGGTCCGGGCAAAAAAGGACAGCCCGGTAAAGGCGGCGTAGGTCAGGACCGTCAAGCTCAGGGCGCGCGCCCGTCCGAGGCGGTCGCCGAGCCGGCCGAAGAAGCCGCCGCCCAGGGCCCAGCCCAGCAGGAAAGCCCCCTGGATAATGGAACTGTAGCGTCCGACGCGCGCGTCAGTGGTCTCCAGACCGCCGAGCAACTGTGCGACGAACGGGGCGGCCACCAGCGTGTAGAGGTGCATGTCCAGGCCGTCGAAGGTCCAGCCAAGCCACGCAGCCACGCCTGAGCGCCACTGCACGCGCGAGGGCCTGCGCCAGCCGGCTTCGCCGGCCAATGCAATGGGAGGCGGGACCGACACATTGGGGTCGCCGGCGTCCATGCTTCAGTTCAGTCGAGCATCGTGCAGGAGCCGGGCCCAAGGCGAGGCAAAAGCAGGCGGTCTGAACGGGAAAGGAGGCAAAAAGAATGCCGCCGGAGCGGCTCCGGCGGCCGGGTGGTTTGATGCAACCACATTTTCGTGGGGCAGCTCTTGCCCCCCACAAAGACATCATGCACCTGTCCGGGAAGATGTCAAGTCCCCCTGAACGGTTTTTCGAAACTCGGTTTTCCGAGACTCTTGATTGCCCAAAGGCACATGGTATAATCCGGCGCCGTTGCTTTTCACACTATGAAGCCACATCGAGATGTCACCAAGCGCAAGAGAGTTTTGCAAAAGGCCGCCTTGCGCGCCCTGCTGGCCGCCGCGCTCGCCCTGGCGGCCCTCCAGCGAACCGAAGCTGCCTCTAGCATTGTCCTCTGGGACACCCTTTCGCCCTTGCCCGGCGAACGCGATGCCGAAGCCAGGACCGGGTGGAAAGTCGTGCCCAGTGATCTGCTCTCACTGGAAGCGGACCCGCCCACGGCCAGTTCGGACCCGGGTTACTATGGGCGGGAGTATTTGTTCAAAGGGGATGCGGTGGTGGAGAACGCCAAGCTGGCCGCGGTCTTCCGGTCAACCAAGGGGCAGGTGGAAATCTATTTGAAAGAGGACGCCGCTTCGCCGGCCGCCGGCCCGGGACCGAAGGCCGAGCTCGGCCGGAAGGTCGTGGAGTTGGCGCCGCTTCAAACCAAGGCCCAGGGAGCGACCCTCAGCCGGTTGGAAATCGTGCGGAATGGCGGAGATGAAACGGCACTGGAGGTCACTTTTTCCGCCAAGGGCTGCCTGGATGCCACGGGCGTCTTTGTCCTTGGCAAGACGGAGATCGTCGAGATCAGGCCGGCTGCCAATATGAAGGGCCTCAGCATTGGGAGCGCGATCGCGCATGTCATCGCGCCGAGCTTTATTGGCGACGACCTGATTTTGAGTCCGGCGGCATTCCCGTCGGCCGAGACGCTCCGGGCGCCCTCGGAGAATCTGTTGCTTGGGCTGGTGGAGGGTGAACACAGCCAGTTGGTGATGACGTGGCCCAAGGGGCGGCAGCATCTAACGCTTCGCTTGGGCGCCGGGCAACAGGGAAAGCGCCTGTTCCAGTCCATTGATTTCGACAACGACGGACAGGGCCTTTACCTGGCCGTTCAGGGCGCGCCGGGCATCTGGCACAAGGAAGCTTTGCCGCCCTCCTATCTCGAGAAGGAAGTGCCGATTCAATGGAAGAGGCCGTTTCAGGCCAGGTGGAAGACCCAGTTGTTTGAAGCGGGAGTCGGGACCACGTTCGCATTCAGGGAAGGCAAAGGCCAAGTTTGGCGCGGCGTTGCCGGGTCCTACAGCTACCCGGTGTGGTTCGACGGGGACGCGGCTTTTTATCACTTGAGCAAGAAGGTCCCTCCCCAGGGCGAGTCGATCATCTATTTCCTGGAAGGACAGGATACGCCGCTCGGGGTCTGGACGCCCGCGGACATCATGCAAGCGACGCTCGGACGGCAAATCTGCGAGCCCATTCTGGATATTGCGGGGCGCAAGTTGCGCACTCACCATCGCAGGGGCGCCGATGGGGTGCGCCGCGCCTGCACCTGTGGCTGCACGGAGGCCATTCAGAGCGTCTTTGAGGCGGGCGAAGAGGCCGCCAAGAGGGACTACATCGAGGGCGCGCTGGGCGACATGCTCTTTTTCGTGCATCGGCACGTGGAGAGAATCGAGCAGTACAGACGATTTGCGGAGGACATGATCAAGTTCTTGCAGGCCAAAAAGAACGAGTCGCCCCAACTCAAGCCGTTCCTTGAGGGCCTCGAGCAAACCGCCGGGCAGATACCCCAGGAATATGCCGTCCAGAAGGACAATATGAAATCGTTCGGATACGCCGATGAACTGACACGCCAGACCCTCGCTCTTGCCGCCAGGAAAGGCACGAACAATTTGCCGGCCTACATGGAGCTTTTGAGCGCCTGGAGAGGCATGGGCGGCGCTCAGGATTACGTTCTGGCCCAGTGCCACACCCTGACGCGGAAGCTGTGCCAACAGGCCGGTTATGATTCGGTGACTCTGCCCGAAGCCGATGGCCTGGCCGAGGAAATCAGAAGCCGGTGCCGGCAGTGCCTCAGAAATGCCGATGGTTATGAGATTTGGGCCGATTACTAAACAGCGATTTTACAAGCTGGCTGCGCCGGTCGTATTGGGAGCGCTGGCATCATTGCCGGCAGGGTGTGAACGCAAGGCCCCGGACAACGCCCCGCCAGCCGCCAGCGCCACTCCGCCCCCCAGCGCCGTCCCGCAGCAGGGCGCCACCGCCTCCAAAGCGGAGATGGTTGCCATCCCCGCAGGCCGCTTCATAATGGGAGACAAGGACCAGGTCGATGCCCCGCCTCACGAGGTGACGGTGAGCGCATTCTATATGGACAAATACCCGGTCAGGCAGGACCAATACCAGGCGCTGATGGGCGGAAACCCTTCCCGCTGGAAAGGAGCCAACAACCCGGTCGAGCAAGTGCGATGGTCCGATGCGGTGAGATACTGCAACAAACGTTCCCAGTTGGAAGGCCTCGAGCCGTGCTATGACTTGCGCGCCTGGAAGTGCAACTTCGATGCCAACGGCTACAGGCTGCCTACGGAAGCCGAGTGGGAGTATGCCTGCCGGGCCGGGAGCGCCACCGCCTATTTTTTCGGGGACAGCCCGTCCAAGCTCGGCGATTACGCCTGGTACGACAAGAACTCAGGCGGCCATCCCCGGCCGGTCGGCCAGAAGCAGCCGAACCGGTGGGGACTCTTCGACATCTGCGGAAATGTGTGGGAATGGTGCAACGACTTTTACAAGGTTGACTATTACCAGCAGGCCCCGCCGCAAGACCCCAAAGGACCGAACCAGGGGGAGAACAAGGTGCTGCGCGGAGGGGCCTGGAGGTTCAGTGTCGAAAGTTGCCGCTCGGGCTATCGGTATAATGAGAATCCGGGGTACGCCGATGTCTGTTTCGGATATGACATTTACGGTTTTCGATGCGTCAGGAAGGCAGCGAATCGCTGATCTCACTCATCCTGCGGCTTGCCTTCCCAATCACCCATGAATGCGGCAGCGCCGAGCAGGAGGCAGAGAGCCGCGCTCAACGCACCGGACGTTTTTGATTCTATTGCAGACAGTATTATTGTTTTCATAACGCCCCCAGTGTAATACACCCCGCCTTAAGAGTACGTGAAGCCAAGTGATATACGGAAAAGCCCGATGTCGCGTATCGGCCTCCATCGGCACGAATCCGCGTCCATCGGGCTCACAGTTCGGTATCCGTCGCTTTTAGCTAGAAAAGGGAGAACCGTTCCGGCACGTAGATGATGTCGGATGGTCTCAAGTCGAACGACTCGGGGGGCTTGTTTCCCAGGAGGGCGTCTTTCAAATTGAGGATGTAGTACTCAGTGCGGCCATTGACCTGCCGGACGACGCGGACTTTCTTGAGATTCGCTTTTGTGTGATCAACGCCGGCTTCCACGACGGCCTCCAACGCGGAGATTGGACGGTCGGACATGATTTTGCCGGGGCGCTGCACGGCGCCCGTGACATAGACGGCAAAGGCGGATGATTCCATCGTGACAGTGACCTCTTTGACCTGGAGGTGGGGGTCGTAGAGCCTGAGAAGTTCCTTCTCGGCCTGGCTGGGCGTCAGACCGGCGGCCTTGAATTCTCCGATCAGGGGCAAAGTGATGTTGCCGTCGCGCCGGATTTGCTGGATCGTGTTCAGCGAGGGAGCGCCCGGGAAGGAGATGCGCAAACTATCGCCCTCGCGGAGCAGGAGTTGCGCCGGCTTATTGGTCTGGATGCCCGGAGAAACCGGTTGACTGACCTCCGGATTTGCCGGCTCGGCCTGCGCGGCAGGAGGGTTGGGAGCGGGGCTGACAGGCTGGCTCGCCTGAGCGACCAGCTTGGGCGCAGGGTTGGCCGCCGGAGTCGGCGCACTGGTTTGGGGCGGCGAGTTGGTGGTCTGATCTGTCAGGTCGGCAGGGCCCGGGATTGGTTTCGCGGGTTCGGCCGGGAGGCTCGAGTTGGTGGTTTGCGGGACTGGCCGCAGTTCGGCCATGAGGGTTGGCGCCTGACCAACGGGTTTGTCGGCCGGCTTCTGGAAGTTGCGTTGCACCCATTCCTGGGGCGTTAGGGGAGGAGTCTGGGCGTCAGGCGAATCAACCTGCGTCAGCGTTTGCGTCGCCTTGCAGCCTGCGGCGCCGGCCGCCAAGGCCAAGGCAAGAAGGGACGCTTTCACAGAATGAGCCAGCGCGATACGGAAGTGCTGAGTTTGAGATGCGTGTTTCATAGGAGCGGTTTTGCTTAATTGATACCTGTTCACGGTTCGGAATCATTCAAAAGTGATAGGCAAGGTCGAAACCGACCTGGGTGCTCGAGATCTGGTAAGTGGAAACTGTCGAGGTGTTCTTGCTTGCCTGGTAAAAGACTCCCGCCGTCCCGCGTTTCAGGAACGGCACGCTCAACCGGACGTTGACGTATGTAAAGTGGTCCTCCCGGAATTGGTTTGGACCAGGCGAGGTCAACTCGTAGGAGGTTACACCGTAGCTGGTCGAATCCCATCTCCAGCGATGTCTTGGTGTTGAATTGGCAGGCGACATTGATGTCGGTAGCGAAATGCTCACCCGGCTGGGCAGGAACGCCGTCGCCATATAGAAAGCGGTACAGAAAATGGGGATAGAACCCGACCGGGCCCCACTGCAACAGCGGTTGTTCCGGCAGCGGAGCCATCGACGGCCGAGCCAGGACCGAGGTGGTCACAGGGCCCGAGGGTTGAACCTGAAGGCTCTGGGCCTGTCCCGAGAAATCCAGCGGCCCTGGCGGGGGGCAATCTGGGCGGAAGCCCCGGCCAGGAATGCGAGCGAACTCAGCCCGGCGCAACCGTAGCGGAGACAGCCTCGAAAGGGCTCAGAGGGCGCCAAGAGTTGCCTTCTCATCTCCGGCTCCTTGACTGCTTTGCGTGCTCCGCGTTCTCTTGCGGACGTTCCAGGTTCCGCCGTTGCGTCTTCGCGTGCGGGTTTCATGCGCTGTGTCTGTTTCCGTTTCACAAGTGGAGAAGAAGTTGCCAGAAAGCACGTAAACTCCAAGCACCAAGTCAGAAACCCCGGCCTGCGCGATCGCCTCTGGAATTGCGGCCGGCCCCCTGCCCATGCAACAGGCCGTCTTTGCCAACCCTCAACTCTCAAGCTCCGACCCCGCCCCTCGACTCTCAACCAGCACCGGCCCTTCAAAAACCGGCTTGGGCAGCGGGACAGGCCGGAAAGCGGGCCGCCATTTCCTAAGCGCGTCCGCCAGGGCCTCCTTCACGGGGCGCATTCTGACGCCGGTGCTCAGCAGTTTTGTCGCATCGAGAATGCTGCTGGAGCGCGGCGCGCGACCGGGCTCGCCATAGAATTCATCGTCATTCGAGTAGAAATCGGGGCGCCAGGCGGATTTAACAACGCGGCGCATCATCCCCGCCACCTGCCGGGTGGTGACGGCCCCCGGGTTGGTCACGTTGTAGGTGCCGAAGGGCGCCAACCGCTCCCACAGGTCCAGGCACGCGCGCGCAAAATCATCCACGTGCGACAGGGAAGTCACGTGGTCATAAATCCTGGGATAACGCAGGAGCTTGGAAAGCAAATTCGCAGGTTCGTCCTTCGCGCCGAAGGGGATGCGCTGCCGCCAGACGTAGCATCGGCCGAAATCCCGCAGGGCCTCCTCAGCCAGGGCCTTGGTCCCGCCGCAGAAGCTGCAAGGAAGCCGGCGAAATGTGAAGTTCGGCTCCTCGGATTCGGTAAAGCCAAGGAACCGTTCCGGTTGGGCATCGAAGAGCGCCCGCACCCCCGGGGCGTTCAGGTCTCTTACGATGCGCACCGCGCCATTGTCGAAGACCTTGGCGCCTGAATAAATACACCCGGACGAGACGTGTCCCCAGGGCGTATTGGTCGCCAGGCAGACACGGGCGATCTTCTGCGGCAGGAGTGTGTTCGCCTCGAACGTCGCCGTCCGCTGCTGCTCGCACGCGTCCACATTCGGCCGGCCGGAATAGCCCGCCGCATTGATGAGAAACGCCGGCCGGAGCTTGCGCACATACTCGAACAACAAACCAAACCGAGTGTAATCAAAGGCGTTGCGTGAAAGGGGAATGAAAGGAATCCCACGTCTCCGCAACTCGCGGGAAAAGGCCTGGCCGATGTAGCCGCTGGCGCCCAAGACGCAAAACATTCCATCCGGCGCCTGTTTTCTCGAGTGCATCCTCCCGCAAGTTATTGCACGGAAACTACGGCCTTCAGGTTTCCAACACCTGCCTCAAGCTCTCCTCCCAATTCGGCAGTCGCAAGCCGAAGGTGCTCTCCAGCTTGGCACACGACATCACCGAATAGGCCGGGCGTTTCGCCGGGGTCGGGTATTCCGAGGTCGAAATGGCTTCGACACGAGAGCATTTCTTTCCCCCGGCAGGCATCAGGTTCACGATAGCCTCAGCGAACCCATGCCAACTCGTATGGCCCGAGGAGGCCAGATGGTAGAGCCCCGAGAAGGCGGAGAAATCCCGCGCGGCCACGGCCCGCCTCAGAGCCAGGGTGGTTGCTTGCGCAATCATCCGGGACCAGCTCGGGCAACCGATCTGATCGCTCACCACCCGGAGTTTGTCCCGCTCCCGTGCCAGGCGCATCATGGTGAGCATAAAGTTCTGGCCGCGCGCACCGTAAACCCAGCAAAGGCGGAAGATCAGGTGAGCGCCCCCGGCCGCCTGCACCGCCTGGTCGCCGGCCAGTTTGGAGCGCCCGTAGGCCCCCAGCGGGTTCGGGGCGTCGGTCTCGACATAGGGTTCGGTCTTGGCGCCGTCGAAGACGTAGTCCGTCGAGTAGTGGATCAGCAGGGCGCCGCGGCTCTTGGTCTCCTGGGCCAGAATGCCAGGCGCCTCAGCGTTGATTTTCATCGCCTGCCCCAGCTCGATCTCCGCCTTGTCCACCGCCGTATAAGCGGCGGCGTTGATGACCACCTCCGGCCGGGTGTCGCGCACCCACTGGCGAATCGAATCGCCGCTGGTAAGATCGATTTCGGGAAAATCGACGCACGTGATCTCAGCCATGGGCGCCAGCGCGCGGCGCAGTTCCCAGCCCACCTGGCCAACTCTGCCGATGAGCAGGACTCGGGGAAGGTGCATAGTTTGAACCTGCGGCGGGTCTTTCCGTTTGCGTTTTGGGTCAGGGTCAGACGAACAGTCGTCCGGGAGGCGTGTCCCGGAGCCGCGGCGCTCTGGCGTCCTTGTCGGAAAGGAGCGGTTCTTTTAACGGCCATTCGATGGCGATGTCGGGGTCGTTCCAGAGGATGGCCGCTTCGTCTTTCGGGGCATAGAAGCCGGTGCATTTGTAATGGAACAGCGCGGCATCGCTCAGCACGGCAAAGCCATGCGCGAATCCGGGGGGCACATAGAACTGGCGCTTGTTCTCAGCCGAAAGCACCAGGCCGTGCCACCGGCCGAAGGTGGGAGAGGCGCGACGAACATCCACGGCCACGTCGAACACCTCGCCCTGCAACACCTGCAGGAGCTTGCCTTGCGGGTTTGGGTTCTGAAAATGCAGCCCCCGCAGGGTGCCGCGCTGCGAAAAGGAGAGGTTGTCCTGCACAAAGTCCCCCGGCAGGCCGGCCTCGAGGTAGCGGCGATGGTTCCAGATCTCCATAAAAAAGCCTCGCGCATCGCCGAACACTTTGGGTTCGAGAATGAGCAGGCCCTCCAGTTCGCAACGGATGATGTTCATCACTTCCACCAGATCGTCTCTATCTTTTCAACACCTGCTCCACCCATTCCTGGTTGTCGAGGTACCAGCGCACCGTCTCACGGATGCCCTGTTCGAATCTGTGGGCGGGCACCCAATGGAGCTCGTTCTGGATTTTCGTGGCGTCGACGGCGTAGCGGCGGTCGTGGCCCGGGCGGTCTCTGACGAAGGTGATGAGCTTGCGGGAATGGCCCCCAAGCCGGGGCGCCATTTCATCGATCAAATCGCAGATCAGTTCCACGATGCGAAGGTTCGCCCATTCGTTGTGGCCGCCGATGTTGTAGGTCTCGGCGTTGCGCCCCCGGGTCAGCACCACCCAAAGCGCCTCGGCATGGTCGCGCACGTAAAGCCAGTCGCGCACATTCATCCCGTCTCCATAGAGGGGCACGGAGCGGCGCGCCAGGACGCTCTGAATGACCACGGGGATGAGTTTTTCCGGGAACTGGTGCGGCCCGTAATTGTTGGAGCAGTTGGTGATCACAACCGGGAGGCCGTAGGTATGGTGATAGGCGCGCACCAAGAGGTCGCTCGAGGCCTTGCTGGCAGAGTAGGGCGAATTGGGCGCATAGGGCGTCGTCTCGGCAAAAAAGCCTGTGGGACCCAGACTGCCATAGACTTCATCGGTCGAGACGTGGTGGAAGCGGAAGCCCGAGGCTTGGGGCGGGGCAGCGGGGCCAGGGGCGAGCCAGGCAGTTCGGCAGGCCTCCAGGAGGTTGAAGGTGCCAACCACGTTGGTCTGAATGAAATCACCGGGGCCGTTGATCGAGCGATCCACGTGGGATTCGGCCGCCAAGTGCATCACGTGGGTGATGGCATGCTCCCGGACAACCCTGAGCACCGCCATCTTGTCTCTCAAATCCACATTCTCAAAGGCGTATTTCGGAAGGGCGTCGATCCCCTTGAGGTTCTCCATGTGTCCGGCGTAAGTCAAACAATCCAGATTGACCAGTTTCCCGACCTCAGGCTGATGGATGACGTGACGGATGAGGTTGCAGCCGATGAAGCCGGCGCCGCCAGTGATGAGGAGATTCATAGTGCGCAGCGGCTGGCTAGGACCCACGGTTGGTTCTCGGCCTTTTGCGTTTTCTCCCATTCAAGCACCTGTGCGCCGGCAGGTCCCGCCGGCCGGCCTGCCGGACCTGCAACCCTCAGTCCTGCTTCAGCAACCACACCGGGTTCCGCATGGCGCTGGCGCAGCCAGCAGGACAGGCAGGCGGTTCGCTCTGCTCAGGGGCACAGCCAGATCACCAGAGCGGACCCGCTACCACGTTCTGCTGCCCGTCACGGAGACCAACAAGCCCATTCGCCTCAAGGCCGGCTTGCGATACCCCTTCTTGACCGGAGGAGCGGCAACCGATGCCTTCTGGGAAGGCGTCGCCGCATCGGCCAGGACAGCGGTGGTTCGTAGATTGTTAGAATGTTCTGCCATAACTGGTCTTGATTGTTTGAAGAGATCGATTCGTTGTGGGGAGGGTCACCGTGATGGCGTTGCCGCCGGCCGATGCTGGCGGCTGCGCGCCCGACACCACCCCGGACGCCCCCCGGAGCCGGAAGAACTTCGCTGCGTCGGCGCCCGAAACCGCGACGGTCCTCACACCATTGGCCGAAGCCGGGACGGTTGACACGTCCGCCCAGCCTGCGCCCAGCGCGGGGCTTTCCTGCAATTGCCATTGCGCGAGGGGGTCGGCCCAGGACAGCGCCAAGCCACTCTCCCCCCGCGCGATCGCCGGCAGGGGCGGAAGTGCCATGGGAACGCCCGAGATGCCGTCGGCCAGAAGAATGACAGCGCTGGCACTGGAAACGCCCGAACCGGTCAGCACCACGGTGTTGGCGGCCCCCGGATTCATGTACGCGCCCAGGTCCACCACCAGTGACTGGCTGTCGTTCAACGGCCCCAACCCGAAGTAATGGCCGTTCACGGCGATCTGGAGCGAGGCCAAGCCGGGTGCTCCATTGTTCAACTGCAAGTAGTGTTCCGCCGACGGAATCCCCTCGAGACGCTGCTGCAGCGCGTCCGCCGCGTTCCCGAGCAGGGTAGCCATGCTCGGATCGGTCGTTTGCGACAGGCCGTAGAAGTCATAAGCAAACGTGTTCACTGTGGCGTTATCGTCGCCGGGAGTAACCTTGGTAGCAATCAGTTCCGCCTTGGTGGTGCCGGGAGGAAGAGTGGTCTTGGCCGAGGGTAAGACATCAAGGCCCGAGGCGATTGTCCCTCCTGCTTCATTGTACGCCGTGCAGGTGACGGCGCAGTTGATTTCCGTGCTGACCGACACTGCGGACAAACCAGCCAGGTTCTCGAAGATCATGTGCAGCGAGTCGTCCACGCTATGCACGTACACATCCAGGGGGCTGAAGGTGGTTGGTGGGTTCGGTGTATAGACCACGTACACGGAATTGCCGTAGGTCGCGACGCCGAAGGTCCCCGCCCCCGACCAGGAGTTCTGGAAGCCGCTGGCGTCCACCGTGACCACCGTGGAGGCAGGACCGCTGATACCGCCGCTGGCGGTCGCAATGGGCCACCCGTAGCAGTGGGTGTTGTTGAAGTTGGCCGCGCTTCCGGCCAAGTTGCCGTTGAGCGTGACGAAGTTGATAGTGAACGGGCTTTCACTGGAGGCGATCACCGCCAACGTGCCGCTGATGTTCATCCAGTCCCAGCCAGAGTCACCGCTGGCTCCGGCGGTACCCTCGGCGTTGTTGATCTCCCAAGTGTAGCTGTCACCGCCGCCCCAGGTTTGCGACTCGACATTCCAGGTGCCCAGAGTAGTGCTGCTTGCAAGCCCCGCGGAGGCCGGGTTGAGACCGGGAGCATCGAAGCCAGAATTAGCGTCCGCCGTCAGGAAGTAGAAATCAACTGTATTGCCCCCACCGGGGATGAACCAGGGCGCGCTCTGTTCGCCTCCTTCAGAGTTGGCGATTCCTACGGGGTCGGTGTACAGCCCGTACGGGGTTCCGGCGCCAGGAGCCGTCGAGTCGATCGTGAGCGTTGGGAACCAGTACAATTGCAGCGGGTCGCCTGCTGCCAGGCCGTTCAAAAGCCCAAAATTGGCAACGGCGCCTAACACGCCGGCTACGTCCCACCCCTCCGAGAGGTCCCATGTGCCCACGATGGTGTTGCCGCCAGTTACGAACTGCTGGTCCGTTGGTTGGCTGAAGCTTGTGCTGTTGATGTTCGCGACCAGGATTACCAATCCGGTGGTGGGCATGGGGTCGCCCGAGGCCGTTTTGAGCAGATTGGCCTCGAGGTTAATCGTGACCGTAGCTCCAAAGGCCTTCACCTGCATCCCAAGGATCATCAGCGATATCAGGAATGTCTTCATAAGCGTTCTAAGCACGAATTCATCCCTCATACCTGAGCGGCTCCCCATTGTCCAGATCATTTTGCGGTTATTTTCAGGCAGTTGCCGAACTGGAAGCAGCGCCCCAAGCCGCAGCGGCTCTCCCCCCCATCTGATGATTGAAGCCCTGGCCGGTTTTCCTCAGACCAACGCGCTGTTGACCGCTCGGTCGAGCCAAGGCGGGTAGGGCGCGCCCTACCCGCCTCCGGTGAGGCATTACCGAAAGCGCTGGTTTATGGACTGCTCGGAGAGACGGTTTCGTTTGTGGGAAGGGTCACCGTCGTCGCCGTGCCAGTGCCAGTGGCCGGTTGAGGCTGTGCATCCAACGCCGCCGCAGGCGCAGCCTGGAGCCGGAAGAACTTCACCGCGTCGGCGCCGGAGACAGTGACGGTCCTCACACCGCCCGCCAATGTCGGCACGGTTGGCACGTCCGCCCAGCCCCCATCCAGCGTCCCGCTTGCCTGCAACTGCCATTGCCCGAGCGGGTCCGGCCATGACAGCGCGATCCCTTCCTCCCCCCGCGCGATCCCCAGAAGCGGCGTCTCCCCGACAGCTATGGGTACGCCCGAGCCGGTCGGCAAAATGTCGTTGCTGGCAAGCCCTGCGGAAGCCGGGTTGGAACCGGGAGAATCGAAGCCAGCATCGGCGTCGGCCGTCCGGAAGCTGAGATCAACGGTAGCGCCTGCGCCCGGGACGACCCAGGGTGCGCTGCCATCGATTCCCACGGCGTCGCGGTATTGCCCGTACGCGGTCTCGGGGCCTGGAGCCGTCGAGGAGAGCGTGAGTGTCGGGAACCAGTACAACTGCAGCGGGTCGCCTGTTGTCAAGGCGCCCGAAAGCCCAAAAGAGGCCGTGTCGAGCAACACGCCGGCTGTGCCGAAGGCCGAAAGGTCCCACCTGGCCACGATGACATCTCCGCCGCTGACGAATGCCTGGGACGTTGGCTGGCTGAAGCTTGTGTTGTTGGTGTTCGCCACCAGGATTACCAATCCGGTCGCGGGCATGGCCTGGCCCGAGGCCGTCTTGAGCAAATCAGCGTCGATGTTAATCGTTACGGTGCTTCCAAAGGATTTCACCTGCATCCCCAGGATCATCAGCGATATCAGTAATGTTCTCATAAGCGTTCTGGGCAGAGATTAATAGCTTGCCGAATTCATCCAGAGGGATGAGTTGTTGTTGGCGCCCTTGCGAATGACTACGCCGGCGCCGGGGAGAAACACTTGGTTGGCCCCGACTATCGTTTGGCCTGAGCCGACGCAGCGCCAGCCGCCGTTCCAGTAATAGTAGGTTGCCGATGCCGATTTGTTCTGGCCTGTCGCCGTGTTGTCGAAGGTCAACAGTTCGTCGGTACGGCTTCCCGGCGTCGGACTGGCGGCGAAAGCCCCGCTGCTAATCAGGCCGGAGTCGTCCAGTGAGATCGGAAACGGTCGCGGCAGCGCGACGAAGTTATCCTGTTGACCCGTGGTGAGCGCCGTCAGAGGCAGAGCTGCCGTGGGGACGACCACCGCCCCCATTGTGGTCAGAACCGAGCTGGTGGCGACATTGTGGCGGACGATGATGTATGAATAGGGTGGAAAGGTATGGTCGTTCATATTGGCGAGGCCTTGTCCGACCTCCTTCCAAAAGCCACCCTGGAGATAATAAGTGCCGCTTGCGCTGAGGTTGATGCCCGAGCCGGAATAGTTCGGCGCCAGTATCTCCGTGTAGTGGTCGCCCGGTGTGGGGGAAGCAAAGACACCGCTTCCGCCTGGGAAGATTGTTGCCAGCGTCCAATAGGGCACAACCGAAAAGAGGTCGTTTTGCGCCACCGCAGCGAGGGAATCCGTCCCCAAGTTCACCGTGAGGGTGCTCGAGGCGTTTGCCGTAATCGGGTAGTAAAAGCCTGCCTTTGCGCCGGAATCGAACCGCAGGTAATAAGTATTCGGCTGGGTCCCGGCAGCATAGACAAACTGGTTCACGGTCCAATTCGGGGCGCCGAGGGCCTGAACTGTGCTGCCCGAGGCGGAATTGACCGCGCCCCAAGCCGCCTTCGGCCTGGCAAACGGCAGTGAGAGGATCGTGTCGGAGCTTCCCAGGAGCGTGAGTTGACAGAAGCCCGCCGGGTCACTGGCGACCTGGGCCGGAGACGACGCGCTGAACATGAGGCCGAGCAAGAGTGTGCCGAGCGCGGCAACCCCACACAATTTGGTTCTGCTTGTATTCATAGTGTAATTCATACTGTACCTTTAAGGAATACTGATTTGAACGAGGCGATAGAAGCCCTGGGCGGTTCCCGAATCATCCGTTATTGTCATTGTGGAGGAGCTCGCCGTTATCACTCCCCCAAGGTTCGTCCAACTGGCGCCCGGAAGGGTATTGCTGTATTGCGGCTGGTAAGTCCCGCCAGGAACAACCGACCAAGTGAGAACAATGGGACCATCGGTTCCACCCATACCCACCAACTGTGGGAAGGGGAGCAGGATGACACAGGACGACGCGCCCACCGCCGTCCCCACCGCCGTCCCGTTCAATGTCGCCGTCACCGTCGCGCTCCCGGTCCCCGCCGAGGACGGCGCGGTCCATGTCGCCGTATAGGTGCCGTCGGCATTGTCGGTCACGCTGCCCATGGTTCCGGCCGTGGCGCTAAACACCACCGTGCCGCCGCCGGCGCTCAGGTTGTTGTTGTTCACATCCCGCGCCTGCACCGTGATCACCTGTGTGGACACGCCATCAGGGGCCTTGGAGGCTGTGGCGGGGCTGATCGCCGAGTACGCCGCGCTGGGGGCGCCCGCCGTGAACGTCACGCCGGCGGTCTGAGCCACCGTCACGCCGTCCGTGCTGTCGGTGGCCGCAAAGACATCCAAAGCCGCCCTGGTAGATGTGACCGAGAAGGTCGCCACCCCGGAAGCGCTGCTGGTCCCCTGGACGGTGGTGATGACCGGTGTCCCGGCCCCCGACGTCTTGGCCAGGGTCACCGTCTTGCCCGAAACCGGATTGCCCTCGGCGTCCTTCAACGTGACCGTGATCGTCGAGGGAGTTGCCCCGTCGGCCGTCACGGAACCAGGCGAGGCAGACACCGTCGATGCCACTGCGCTAACCGGCCCCGCCGTGAAGCTCACCGTCGCCGTCGCCGTGATCACCAGGCCGCTGTCGCTCGTGTCGGTAGCCGTGTAGGTCGTCGTCTCGGCCACCGTGTCCCGGACTGTGAAACTGACCACCCCGCTCGAGCCCGAAGGCCCGCTGGCCGCCGAAACCGTCGAACTGCCCCCGCTGCTGCCCAGCGCCACCGTCTTGCCCGAAACCGGATTGTTGTGCGCGTCCTTCAACGTGAC